>QWBY01000257.1_pt1 | contig 40618 bp, 47 predicted proteins | sample 1972471 | NCBI WGS metagenome assembly QWBY01 (sample SAMN09866722, study PRJNA288562) | Human gut metagenome isolate term6_stool, whole genome shotgun sequencing...
AACGCTATCATTTAATATAGACGCAGATGGATTACCATCTGCCCGCCATAAACGGGTCGTGCCGCACGGCACGTGGATTGAAATTTTTATTGTATGATTAAGCATCATCAACATGGCCGCCTTTCGGGGCGGCCTTTGTTGTGGTATACTTAATACACACCCTCAGGATAGGTTTGAGCGAGATGCTCCTTTAGTTTGGGTCCCCTATCCCGAGGGGCTTTGTGTTATAATCACTCCAGCAAAGGCCATAGCACGAGCTGTTTTGCTCTTATAAGCGCTTGTCGCTTATATTGTTGGCCTTTGTGTTATAATCAAGTTGGTACCAGATAAGTTTGTCTAGGATTAAGTTCCAGACTATCGGAAAAGGCCGTCCTGCTTTGTGGGGCGGCTTTTTTTTGCACAAAAAAAGGACGGACAAACCGTCCGTCCCTTGCCGACTCATCTCCCGCCACCACAACATCAGGGATTTTGCAAAACGCGTTTGTTCGGCGCCCCACGTTTTGTGCAGGGGGTATCGGCGTCAACCCTGCATCTGTCCTTTATTTTACCACAATACCAGAAACGTTGAAATTTCAGAATTTGCCGGTGTCAGCAAAATAGCACAGTAATATATATAGAGTTTTGATAGCCAAGTGATATTCAGCTGTCAAAGAATATTTGACAACTGACTGTTGGATAGCAATCTTCAGTTAACGAGAATTCCTCGACAACTGAGACCGGCAGGTTACTAAGGTTGAATAGAGTTACCGAAAACAAAAAGAGAGCATGCCAAGCACGCTCTCTATAACTTACCGCTATTAAGCAAGCAAGCCACCCCTATCGGTGTTTCACATGTAAAAAGATAACCCCAGGCACATAGGAATGCTCAGCGTAAAGCCTACTCCATTGCGGAACCCAGTGTTGCTCCTTCACAAGTTATCTTTTCACCTTAATTTTATCAGATCTTTGACTTCTTGAAAACGTTGAAATTTCAGAATTTGCCGACGTCAGCAAAATAGAGAGTTACCTATATGGTGTAAGGTTACTAAGGTGGTGTAAGGTTACTAAAAACAAAAAAAGCCGCCCAATACGGACGGCCTCTTCTTCCCGATAGCGCTTCAGTCGGCTTATCTTGCCGGCCTTTTTAATCGGTATTTTTATTATACCACTAAAAAAGGGTGTACATGTGCATCGTCTTGTGCATGAGTTAACCACACGCAAGAGCCAGAAACGCCTAAATTTCAACAATTAAAACTGTTGAGCATCTTTGATTGTGCACCACCGTGTGCAAGTGTACGTTTTTCGTGTGCATCAATCCGCCAGATTACTCTTGAGGATGATTTTGTCGGCCATATAGCTATCGTGATAGCCCTTGAGTATTGTCCCTGCACAAGCTGTGATAGCGCCCAAGATAGTTAGTACAATCTCAGTATGGGCAAACCCCGTAGCCTTGCCCACTACACCAATACAGGTGATGATTGCCGGCATGATGATCTGTACAATCAGTTTTAATGCGTCGTATGTTTTGTTGCTCATTTGCACACCTCCTCAAGATATTTACCGATGTTAATCAGCACCTCTCGTCTATCCTTGCCGGATAACACCTTATCCGCTCCTTTGACGGCTGCTCCACCGACTTGGATGGTAAAAAAGCCGTTGAACGGATTGTCACCGTTAATCAGTGTTGCCGACTTGCAAAGACCAGTTAGGCCGTTTAATAAGGCAATGGCATTGGCATAATCGCGGTCATTTTTGTAGCAGACCATCACGCTTTTGTCTCTTAGCATATTGCTCTCCTTTGCCTGTCCTGTCGGTTTTACTGCCTGTTTCGGCCATCCGTTAAGTCCGTTAGTCTTGATTACAGTCGGATAGTCAAGGTAGGCGATGTTAAGGTCTGACGTATCGATACCGTCCCCATACTTTCCACCACTAGATGTGTACTGCCAAAGTCCGCAAGGCATACTCGGCTTTGCAACACCCCAATGCGCAAGCCATAGGTCGTACTTTTTAAGTTCAGGACGTATGCGCATGAGGTTCTCCGCCCATGACTTGGACGCATACCACATGGCATAGTATCCGTTACGCTCAAGACCTTGTAGTTGTACCACTAACATTTGTGCCAGTAGTTCCCACGAAGGGTTACCGTGTTTGCGACGGTAGCCGTCGGCGTCCTCTGTATCGATTACGACGGGAAGCGTCGGTTTTAGACCCCGCAAGGCATTTAAGAATCCGTACAGTTCTTGCCGTGCCTCGCTCATGTTGGTAGCGTAGGTGTAGTGGTAAAGTCCCCACGGCAAGCCCTGTTCTTGCACCTCTTTGACGTTAACTTTGAAGCATTTGTCGTAGTTGTACCAACCATAACTTGCTCTAATCATCACGCCGCCAATGCCGTCAGCTTTGACCTTTTGCCAGTTGATTTTGCCGTTGTGATGGCTTATGTCGATTATCTTCATCCGCTCTCCTTTCGTTCAAAAAAACGACGCTTCAAAACGTCCATTAAGGCACCCGAAAACGGTAATAGGTATCGTAGATACTCTTTTGCCCTATCTTTCGTCCTCGCACGCCTCAGGACGTTCCACAAGGTTTTGCGTGTTTTTTTGGTGTCAGCAACACAAGATATAGCGTGTTAGTTTACAAAATGTGCTACAACATACCCTGCAATGCTACTAACGACTGCTGTAAGGATTGTGACCTTAATGGTGTTATATGTTTTGCTGTCAGCCGATAATAATGCCTCGAGTTTGGCGTTTATCGTCGCAAGTGTCTTATCCGTTTGCGTGCGCCACTGATAGTCAGCGGATTGTTTTAACTCAATATCCCGTACACGCTTATCGTGATCGGATAGTGCCGCCTCATGTCTGTTAACGCGCGCAAAAAGAACGTCTATGCTCTTATCTTCGTCCATCGGTTACCCCCTTAAATTTTGAGATAAATAGTGCCGTCAGGGTCGGATTTTTTTGCTTTCCGCCGTCGGCTCAGTGGTTACGATCTTGGTTTTGTCCTGTTTGCCGTCCACCGGCTTTTGCTGTTTCTTTCTGAAAGATAATATCTTGCGCCCATCGATCACGTACCGCCAAAACAGCGATCATGCCTTTTAATTCATCTGGAAGCATTTGAATTTCTTTCTTGTAGATAACGAATGTATTTGTTTTTTTGTATCGACTCGGAAAAGGTCGTTTCCTTTCTTTTCCGATGAAAAAAGCCGGCTACGGGAGGATTGCATAGTCGGCTACATCGGTATATTTCTTTTTGCGCTTTGCGCTCTAATTGTCTTTGTTCTCCAGTAAATCCCATGTTGGGTACCCTACTTCAGGGCCGTCGTTTGTATCGCTACAAGCGTAGTAGTAAACGCCCATATATTCTTTTTCCGTTCCCTTCGGATACTTATATTGGCTATTGTTTGTTGGCTTTTCTTCCACTGTGCCTTGCCAATACGTTTTTCCGTTATCTCCTGTTGGTGACATTGTATCGGCGTTATATACCATATCTTTTTTGGCTCGGTATAATATGGTTTTGCCCTTTTCTCTGTAATAATCGCCCGCTTCAATGGAAATACCATCGATTAATTCTGGGTATTGCTTTGCCATTTCGTCGGTCATTACTTCATCTTTATTTCCAGTCAATAGAGAAGCTATCTTATTCTGCGCTTCCTTCAACTTTTTTTTCGCTTCCTCAGCTTCTTTTTGCGCTTTATCGATCAAGATTTCTTCTTCCGATTTTACGTTCAAGTATTCTTTTTCAATACTTCGAAAATTCATTTTCAGTTCTTGCGTTATTGGAACATCTACCCATTTACCGTATTGGTTAATATAACCGCCTGATTCTGTTTCTGTATTGAATTGGATAATCAAGATAGCCTCTTTTCTAACGATTCAAGACGTTTTATGAGTTCTTCATTTTCTTTTTCTAGTCTAGAAATCCTTTCTTCTAGTTCCTGTACCCCCTTAGTCGTTGTGTAAAGTAGCTTTGTCTGGTCGATACTTAGATAGCCATCGCCGCCTTTTACTGATAGAAAAGGCGTTGACTGTGCAGAAATACCATACTGTTCAGTTTCTGTATCAGTCGGCCTATCCTTGTCGTGTCTATCCTTCCAATGGAAACGAATGAACTCCATCTTTTTAATTTCATCCAACGCGTGAACATCCCAGTCTTTTATATCGTTCTTTAACCGAATATCAGATTGCGCTGTTATTTTATGACCGCGCATATTTAAGTCAAGATTGCACTTAACTTCATAACCCCATTGTTTTTCCCCCGGCCTATCTGTTGCTATTTCAAGTCCAAGTGCAAAATGCGTTCTTTTGTCCGGGCTTTCATTCTTATTGCCGGGACTCGGATACCCAAGCGATATAGATTGGTTAGGCCACGTCGAAGCTAGTAGCGTACCAGATATATGGCCATTGCCGTTTTCGTAAATTCTTAATGTTGAATGACGATATCCATCGTAGTTAAAGTTTAGAGAATGAGAATCGTACTTTACACCGAACCCGCCCTTAGTTTTATAAGGCGTCATTTCAATGCTATCGCCCGTTATCTTTAGCATTGAATCATTGCCACTAAACAGTGCTTCAATAAACGCCGCTTTATTTGCTGTGAGGTTGGCCGCCGTGATGTTTCTAATATTAGAAGAATTAGCCCATATCACGCCTATCTGTGCTGTATTGATAGAACCGTCTTCAATCATTGCACTTTTAATTGTTGCATTTTCGATATAGGTCGTGTCTGGGGAGACAACAAGCTTATTTTTATCTGAGAATATTTCAACGCCGCCAGCTTCTACATTGATACCACTCATCAAGTCACTTGCGGCAATTTCCCAATTCCCCCAATCACTCTTTGAAACCGACTCGCGGATGTAGTTCATGCTTTGGCTTCGAAATTCTTGAGTAACATTCGAAAAAGAGCCTGCCGTGGTATCGTCCCAGATCTCTTTGCTTTGCACATTTACCGTGACAACGCCCTCTTCATCTTGATAGGCTTTATAGCGTTCTTTTTTTGTTTCCATTACTAGGTTCAGACGGTCGTAGTTTGCAGCGGCTGTTGTTCGAAAATGCACAACACGGTTCGGAAAAGACGACGCCCATTGCTCCGGGGTTAGTGTTTCCAGATCAACGATGATTCCGTTTATCTCATGGTGTTGCTCCATGATTTCGCCGTACTTCTTTTGTGCCTGTTCAACCCGCAAGGAAATTGTCTTTTCACTTTGTGAAATGCGACTCTCCACCTGCTCCGATGAGACTTTGGCATCTACGACGTTTGCAAGCTGTGTTATACGTGATTCAAGGTTCTTTTTGTTGTCTGCGACCGTTGAAGAAATGCCGTTTTGATTTTGCTCTATTTGCGAGATTTTCTTTGCAACCGTATTGCCATTTTCATCAATTGATATTTCACCAATGTAACGCTTGAACGTATCTGGCTTCATTACTTCGTGTGTCTCAAGGTATGTTTTAATATCATTATTGACGTCTATTTTAGAAATGGCGTTATGGACGCTATCTTCCGTCGCATAGTTTTCTTTTTTGATGATATTCTTAATTGCATCTGGGCTAGTTTTGCTTGTAATATCTACTAGCTTTGCGTTGACGCTTTTTAGGCTATCGGCATAATTACTGAATCCGGCGTCTTTAATTGCTTGGTTTATTTCGTTTTGGAAGGCTTTTGCGTCCTCATGGAAGGCATTTGCTTTGTCTTCCACAAGGCCGATATGGGTTTCCAGTTCTTTGCCGAAGGTGTCATACATCTTTAACACCCATTCTTCGCCGTCCCATACCAGAACATCAATGGCGTCATCGGGATTGTATCGGTACCACACATCGCCCTTGGCAGCGACTTCCGGTGGTTCCGTTCCGTAGCTTATCCAACTTCCGGCAGACATGATTGTCCTTGTGGTGTTTTTACGCTCTTCGGCAATCTTTTCATCTACTGCGCTAAGCGTATGTGTCATAGCGTTTTTTGTCGCATTCGCCATCGCAGACGTAGCATCGGAAACATTCCCAATTTTGATTTTCGATGTTTTCTTGTCCGGCTCAATCGTCCGTTCAATGACACGGGCCTGTAACTCTGCTCCCAGTTCGTCATCAATGATTACCACGCCATCACCAAGTGAAAGCCCTTCCAACCCCTCTTCATAAGCATTTGCCTCATAAATTGCGCGTGGCTTTTTGTAGAGGGCGAGGGCTTCTTGGGCCTTTGATAGTAGTTCACTTTCTTTTGACGTACTGATTTTAAGAATACCGATACGTGCGGCCATCCCCCCATCTACCTCGATACCGTATTCTTGCGTTGCGGCCTTGTCTTCAAGGATGGGAGAACCGTTCGTGTAGGTGATGGTAAGTGGCCGTTTAGAGCCTTCCAGACGTAATCGTTCGGCCTCTTCCTTTGCACGATCGGCTGCCTTTTCGTTCGTAGAGCGAATAGCCTTATTTTGTGTATAACTTTTGCGAATCCATCCGCCGTTTGATAGTCTTGCCCAGTAGTAGCTACCTACTTTCTTAACTTCAACACTTGTCAAGGCATCGCCGTAATGTAGCACACGAATAGGCTTGTTATTCGTGGACGGAGTGGGGCGAACGTTTAGCGCCGAACAGTTCACAACAAGTTCTTGTACAGAGGCGTTTTTCTGTTCCCTTTCTTTGCGGTTTCGTTCCTTTTCTGCCTCGCTCTCTGCCCGTTTCTTATCCGGGTCAATTGGCTTTCCGTCCTTTTCGTGTTCGACGGTATTGCCAATCGGGAAAATTGCGGTATAAACGTCTTTGTCTTCATAAATGCGCTTTAAGGATTGCAAGCGCCCGTGATACTCAAGGCGTGCGCCGTTGTTTTTCCCAACGTGGGGCGTTAAGTTTATGAACCGTACAAGGCGTTCGCCCTGTAACTCGATATAGGTTTCCAGTTCTAAGTTTTCTGCAGCAAGGATTTTACGGAGAAGGTCGTACAGGTTCATCACGGGTTCGGTTTTAACCTTCACGGAGAAGGTTATGAATTTCTGCCCGACGTGCCAGTTAGTGCCAGTGAGATATTTTTTGAACGTTTCTGTGGTGTAGGTGGTGGTGTCGGATGTTGTGGTGACAACAACGTTCTTTAATTCTACAACACTGTTTTCGCAATATACTTTTGCCCCGCCTCGTTTATCCTCTACGACCTTTTGGACAACATACTCACGCCATTTGCCCTTATAGCAGAACACGTTGTAGTCGTACTTGTTATAGGTGTTTATCTTTTCATCGCTAAACTCAAACGTATCGTTTCCGTTTAATTCTTCCTTTATAAACGTGTCATAGACACGCTTATCGGCAAGTCTTTCTCTTTTGTTGTTGTAATGTTTAATAATCATAAGCACCTACCCTATATAGCGCGGTACAAGGGTTACTTTTAGATTGTCAATGCCGGAAAAGTAAAAGCGTGTATCGCCGGGCGGGATATGCTGCCAGCGTGACTTAAGGGAAATATAGCGGTTCATCTCTACGTCGCTTCCCGCCATGGTCGCGGTTAGTGATTCGTTGTCAATGCGAACCGAATAACCGCTTTGTGTGTGGTGGAAGATGAATACCTCGTCATTCGCACTGTTCCAGATTTTCGCCTCTTCACCCTTTGTGGTAAATTCCATGGTCGGATAGACTTCTTTGTTTCCGGGATTGGTTATGAGACTATTACTCGTAATAACGCTCTCCACCGGGGTTCCGAAACTGCAATTAAAAGGCGAATGGAACTTAATTGTGTAGAGTGACGTATAGGCGAAATCTTCTCTTTTGACTTCGCCATCTACAACACACATATCATAAAGCATACCGACTTCATCTCTATCCCCCAAAAACAGGGGCTTCGGCTCGGTTGTATATAGCATTTGCGGTATGCTAACCACTTGTCCTTTTCTATTTTGTATGCCTAGACAAGCAATTAAATCTTTGTTCTTTTCAAGCCCCTTCGGCGCTTTATATCGTGCTTTAACGATAATATCTTTTCCATCTGCCTTGTTATATAAAAACACGTCTTCCTTTGTATCGGATTTTGCATAGTGATTATTGACGGAAAGAGGAACACGTTCAATATCTTCTACTTCTAAAAATTCGGATAGATCGTATCCGTTAAATTCGAAACGTTTCAATTGATTCCCCTTTCTACGCTAATCCGCCAAGACCTGATTGTTCACGCTTGAATTGATCGTTGATGAAATCCCACAAACGGCCGAACTGCTCTCGTTCACTCTCGCTCTTTCCGTAATATTGAACGTAAATATTCGTCGTTGTGGTAGGATTCGTGTTCATATCAAGCGGTATCGGATACATTTCAGATGGATACTGATAGCCATACGCCGGCACATCTATACTAGGAAATTTCCCCTGAATATCGGAAACGTTAAATCCGTTAACAACCGTTTCTGCCAATTCTTTTGTGGCATTATAGGCATCTCTCATCCTATTTTTGATACCAACGATTACGCCTTCTACTGTGTATTCACCGCTTCTTGCCATTACGCGTGAAGGCGAATGCACTTCAATGGTCTGGTTATATCCACGATTTACCGCTCTAGCAATAGAAGCGCCGGCGGACCACGCTTGACTTATTCTGCTTCTAACGCCGTTAATAGCACCTTGCGCTGTATGCTGTCCGCTACGATAAATAGAAGAATCTTGGCTCTTTAATCCGTTATGCGTAAGTTTTGCCATTGACTTGGCGCTGTTTTCTACGGAAGAACGTTTTGAATCAAAGGCTTTTGAGAATGAACCGGGCATTTCTTCAAAAATCTTTGTTCCATCCGTTTTCAAGTCGTTAAATGTTTTTGTTACATTCTTTTTTAACGCTTCAGTATTCTTTTGCGTTTGATCTGCCGCTTCTTTAATCTTTTCAGAACCGGCTTTTGCCGTGTTTCCTATCGCTTCCTTGCCGGCGTTATATTCTTCATCGAACAGGCCTTTTACTTTTCTAGCAGCATAGCCCATCTTTTCTTCAGCTTCTTTTGCACGTTTTGAAACATTGCTGTTTGCATCGCCCATCGTCTTGTCGGCACTTGATGGAATCTCTCCGATTCGATCGGAATAGCTTTTAACCGCTCTGTCAGCTATGTCATAGTATGACTGAGGAATCTTTACGCCCATATCCTCAGCGGCTTTAAGCATTTCAACATAGCTTTCATATTGGCTATCAGGCAAATATCCCATTTCTTCAATAGCCGCTTGAATGTTAGAGTGGAAATAAGCAACCATATCAAGCAATACAGGCTGTAGCTGTTCATCACTCATATTGGCAAGGGAAGCAATGGTATCGCTATACGCCGGCCCCATTTCAGTCAATTTATCAATGATCTGTTTCGGCAATCTATCGGAAAGCTTCATCATGTTTTCGTGCCATTCGGTGAATTGATTCGTTGCTTCTTGAAGGTTCTTCCTCAATTCATCAATACTGAGTTTATTTTCTTTAACGGCTCCGCTTGTCCAGTCACCGATTTTTCTCTGTTGTTCTTCAAGGCTTTTATTAAATTCTTCCTTCGCTTTCTTGACTTCTTCGCTAGCTTCTTTTTCGGATTGTGCTATTTTATCCAAGCCTTGTTTTGCGTTTTCAGCTAACCCGTTATAGCTTTCCCCTGCTTCACCGTTCGCCTGTTTTACATCTTGTGCAAACCCAGATGTTTTTTGATTGATTTGCTCAAGAGTGCTTCCGATGGCGCTTTCTCTTCTATTCAGAGTCTCTTGTGCATCTTTAGACTCGTTTTCAATATCTTTGATTTCACTATTGAGTAAACTTCTTGAATACTCATACTTATCTTTATAAGCGTTTATCCACCGTCCTGATTCGCTTATTGCATCGTTTGATAATCTTGAGAAATCCTTGTATGCGTCTTCAACTTGCTTCGCTTTGTCCCCTGCGTTCTTAATGGACTCCCTAAAGAATTTATCGTGGTATGCAATATACGCCTCAGCACTAACACCGGTTCCCTGAAGCGATTTTTCCAGTCTCTGATAGGCGCCGTCTAACTCTTCAAGCTGTTGTTTCTTTTCTGCGGCCTTAATATCGAAATCAGCCACTTTATCAAAGGCGTCTCCAAGTTTTTCAACAATTGTCCTTTGTTTTTCCAAGAGAAGCATGTTGTCTACGAATTTCCGCAATTGATCTCCGGTCATGTTGATTGATTTAGTGGTGTTGTTAAACGCTAAGTTTAATCCGGGGACTTCATCATTCAGCTTTGCGACGTAGACTTTCATCAAGTTTATTTGTTCATTCGTCGGCGATACAACATTGGAAAGTGCTATCAGACGTTCAGCCATGATACCTGCTCCGCTAGATTTAGTGTCAAGCGATAGATCAAGTTCATCTAAACTCTTTTTCATAGCATTGTTATCTTCGATAACTTTTTTAACATCTTCCGACTTAACGGTTAAATCATGATAGAAAATGCCTAATGCGGCAATTGCCGCACCAACTGCGGCAACAATGCCGGCGTGACCTACAAGCATTGCAGGAATGCCGCCTAATGCGCCACTTGCTGTTTTTGCGCCAGAAGAAATATTTTCCTCTGCTTCGCCCAACTCGTGCATTTTTCTCGCTGTTTCGGGCAACACTTCATTTAGCAATGCGTTCCTTTTGGATACTTCTCCAAAGTTAGCGATAAGCCCGCCAACAACATTTTTAACGCCACCAAAAACAGTGGTTACAGGCCCCGCCGCCGCGGCTAATGCCGCAAACTTAATAATCATATCTTGCGTTCCGGGCGATAGCTTTGTAAATGTTTCAACAATATTTACACCGGCTTCAACAAGTTTAAGAAGGTATGGTACAAGTTTTTCACCAATGGTAATTGCTACATCATGGATTCTATTTTTCTGAATTTGCAATTGAGACTTGCTAGTGGAATAGCGTATTGCCGCCTCATGCTGTAACGCTGTAGCATCTTTCCACGCTTTGTTCGATTGGCTAACAGCATCTCTTAATGTTTCATGCCCAATGGAAAGTAGGCGAACAGTATCAGACAATCGCATTTCTTTAATGCCGAGTGTTTCTAGTACAGGAACTAAGTCTTTCCCGCTCTTATAGATACCGCCCAAGCCATCGAAGAACGCTTGCAATGCACTCATGGGGTCATTTCTCCATGCTTGCGTAAACTGTTCAGCACTCATTCCCGCAACATTCGCAAAGTCTTTAACATGCTTTCCGCCAGTCGCTGTTTCCTTGGAAATCATCATCATGAGTTTAGAGAACGACGTACCACCTCTATCCGCTCTCAAGCCAAGCTGCGCCATTGCTGTGCCAATACCTGTGATTTCAGGACCGGTCAGTCTAGCCGCTTTACCGGCGGAAGCAATACGATTGGACATCAACATAATGTCGCTTTCATTCGTTGCAAAGTTATTACCAAGTTCTACTACTGAAGAACCTAAGTTTTTATATTCCTTTGCTGTCAGGCCAATGATCTTTCCGAACTGAACGAATGTATCAACGTTTTCTTCACCGACGATATTCGTTGTGTTGCTAAGGTCAGCCATAACACGGGTAAACTCTCTCAGTTCACCCGACGTTTTGAACAGACGCCCGCCCGCTTCAGCAATTTCAGTAAGCTGTGATGTAGTAGTGGGAATAGTCTTAGCCATTTCACGAAAGCTGTTAGCGAGCTTTTGCGTCTCGGCGTCGTTCATATTGGTAACCTTTTGAACGTCGGCCATATGCGATTCAAACTCAACCGCCGCATCACTTGAAGCCTTAAAAGCATTGAAGATAGGTCTTGTAATGGTAATAGAATATGCCGCACCGGCCTTTGCAATACGTCTTCCGCTTTCTTCCCATTTAAGCCCCATTTTTTCTGCTGCAACGCCAGATTGATATGAAGCACTCTTCAGTTTCTCTACGCCTATAATTTCTTGACGGATATTTTTTCTTGTCTTCTCTAGTGATGTTCGCTGTTTTTCTAACAGTAGCTGTAGCTTATCAGCGTTCTTATCATCACCGGCGCTTCTATATTTTTTATATTCAAGTTCAAGCGTCTTCAGCGCTTTTTGTTGATTTTCAAAAGCTAGCGTCAACTGATTTTGCGCTTGAATATGCGGCCCTAGCGCACCACCCGAAGACTGCTGTAAATAGCGAAATTGTTTTAACTTCTCGTATGCAATGGTGGTGGACTGTGACAAGTGTTGCATACTTTCCACAAACTCTTTCGAACCATCAAGGGAAAGCTTCATTCCTGCATATTTGATTACTTCTTCAGCCATTCCATCACCTCAATTCTTGCGGAACATCATCAATGAATTGATAAGTCTTTCTAGTCTCTTTCTTCTTCGTTCCTCTATCATAAAAACGCCTACTTGCGTCAATCATTCTTTGAAAGAAACGAGGCGTCGATCTCATGAACTCATCGACGCCCCATCCCAGATTTTCTTTTGCCGCGAACAACAAATCGTAAAGTGTTACTTCTTCTTCATCGTCGCGGGCTTCAAGTTTTTTGGTTCACCTTTTTCTTTCGGCTTGAATCGTTGATTTTCGATAACGTTTCGCATTTGAACAATAACGCTAGAAAGTTCACCATACTCAATCGAATTCATGAAATCATCTTCATCAACGTCTACACCTGCGGCTTTTACCATGCAATAGAGAAGCGTGATGATGATCTTAGATGGCAGAGATGGAACCGGCGTACCATCTTCAGACGTTTTAATGTTTCCATATTCGTCGTAGACAATACTTAGAAGCGGAACAATATAATCTGCCGAAACCCCATCATATCTGTCCTCAAAATCCGTAATAGCCCGGTATGAAAAGATTGCCGGTAATTTGTTCCCGGCAACCTCAATTGTCATAGGCTCAATTTCTCGTTTCATAAATACAGTATCGGTCATGGTATCCTCCTAGCGTTATTAGTTACACTGTAGCTGTTTTAACTTCAGCGGCCGACTTCAGAACTTTAGAGAAGAACTGTTCTTCTTTTACTTCTTTGCCTTCTTTTTCAAGCGTCTGATCGTACTCAACACGAACAACATTGTTATCCAGAGGAATAGCTGTAATAACATATTGACGATTCGGCTCTGTTACATCATCGGTTGTAGTGGATACAGTTTCATCAGCTTGCGTCATCTGACAACGCGGGAACCACTTGAATGCTTTCTTTCCGGATTTGTACGAAACCGAGTAGCCGAAGGAAAATTCAGCAAGTCGATCTGTTGTCTTTTGTTCACTAGCGGCACCATCTGTAGTGCGCCCCTGATACTTCAACACCATATCTTGCGGCAATGCAATAGCGTCTACCGTAATCTGTGTAGAAGATGTCTGTGAAATAACTTCATAAACCTTGCCGGAACCGAACAGTTTCTTTTCTGCTTTATCCTCTTTAATGCCAATCTGCTTGATGGAAGGAACAGAAACAACTTCTTTTCCCTCTGCATCAGAAAAATAGGCGTTGCCAACACTAATCCAATAATCAGGCTTTAAGTTTTTCATTTGATTAAATCTCCTATCTTTTCAATCATTCGTTGAAATACTCTGTCTTGTATTTCTTCAAACGCCGGTCTTAAATGCGGATTCTTGATGAAATTTCCAGAACCATGATGGTAGAATCCAACTTCTTGAATATGCCCATAGAAAGCGTCACTAGTCCAACCAATGACAACTTCGTTTGGCGCTTCCGATTTCCATTCCGCAATTATCTGATTTCCTTGGGCGTGACTCCCTGTGTTACTCAGCAACCCTGAATGAACGCCAATATACTTGTTATCAGCGCCCTCTACCGCTTTCTCAGCTATCATATCTCCGCTTTCTTGCAATATATCTTTCTTATTGCTTGTATCGTCAATGTTTTTAGCCGATCTTTTCAGAAATTCCGAGAACTCAAGCATTCCATCTAAGCTGTCCATAACTACCTCTCATAGAGATAACGGAAAGTAATTTCAGCATGGTACTCGCCCTTATCGTAAACATATTCTGCGTCTGTGATGTTTAATACGGTAAAGCCGGCATTCGATAACGCTTCATCTATCTTTCCCAAAACGCTATTTTCAATAGATGGATTGCTTTTTGAAAACACGTCGATAAAGCCATAACAAGAAATGCCATAGTTATCGCCGCTTGCCAGTAGTCTTTTCTTGCGTGATGAAACACGGAAAGTAGCGTACAGGTTATCTTTCCCGCTGTATTTTAGAAGCGCCGTCGGCAATATTGGGGACAAAGTTTTAACGATCAATTTATTGATTGACGCGTATGTCTTCAACTTCCGCCCCCTCTCCTATTCGATTCGTTGACTTGATAAATCGAATAGCACGTAATTCTATTTCATCATTTTCTTCGCGAATGTTGTCTACGCTTTCAATGTCGAAAACTTCATCTTTGAAGGTGATTACCATAGTGGTGGTGGGTAAAAAAGCAAAGTCGAAATTGATTCTGAATAAGTCGGTAATCTTATCTGAGAATCCGCCGTTACGCCAAATTGCACGTCCGTTTTTATGTTCAACATACGCCCATCGTGTTGCAACCTTTTTCCATACTTCACTTTCAACTCCTTCATCGTTCAGCTTCGAATGGTCGTAAGCAAGAAATGAAATTCGTTGATTTTTAGGATAAGGGTTTATTCGGTAGTATTTATTGCCAGTCCCCGGCATACACTCACCACCTTTCTAGATCTTCCCCATTTGAAGAAGAGAAGCAATTACGCTTTTTTGCAAGAAGCCTTGCGCATCACGCTCAGGACGGTACTGAATTAAAACAAGCGTCAATATCGCTTCCTTAACTCTAGGATCATCGCGATACTTAGGGTCAATAGCACTTAATACGTATTGTTCCTTCGCTTTTTTAATGGGGAAGATAATATCATCGTTCGCCGTTCCATCAATGCGGCAAGCGAGCCTAGCTTCTTCCATGGTCACAATGCCATCCGGGTCTTCATTTGTTAAAGGCGTCTTTTCTTCGCCGGCTTCTACAATGATTTCTTTTCCAAGTTTCTCAGAAAGTGCATTTTCCAATTTGTCCATAGTTCACCTACTTAATAAGCGGTTCGCCCACGGCATTGCTCTTCCCGGATAACTCCTTAATTCTTGATTCACTTGGCGTATATCCGCTTCGTGGGTATTGTCCGCCTTCCTCATACAAGAAAAAGTTATCTTGCGCGTCTAAAAAGTCGCGCAAGACAACAAATTCTTTTACAGTTTTTTTAACCATATTGTTCTTCCTTATGCCGACGGTGTAGAAGCGATATTCAACTTAACAGCTGCTTCCTTATCGAACACGGTAGCACCGAGGCGAGTAATAGCACGGAACTCATAGCCATTATTCTTCCAAGCGTCACCGCCAATATCCGTAGCGCGCAATTCAAGATTCTTGCGACGGAACAGCGTCATATATGCTCGGAAATCGCCTAAGTACATCGGTGTTTTTCCTTCTGCGTCGGGAAGGTTTGCGTTAGAAATGCGGCTAATAGCATTGCTAAGCGCTTGCAATCCAGTTCCGTTCAGAAGGCTGTTATTCAACAAGTAGTTACCATTTGTGTCCTTTTCAACGTCGAGCATATTGAAGCCAGACTGATTGGTAATAATACGAGACTGAGGCGAAATAGCCGGGTCAAGCGTTACATTCAATGCTTTCTTAATTGCATCGAACAGTTTTCCTTTAACGTCAACCGCTTTCAGTTCGTTCAGCTTGCTAATAATGATGTCATTTTCTGTAATGATCTGCTTATCAGCAAACCAACCGGCGATATAACTAAGCAGGTTTGCATCTTCGTCTTCCACCAATTCTTTAGAAAGCGGCAAGCGCAAGCCATAAGGCTCTGTCTTGTAAGATACCTGTGAGAAGATCGGCTGATCGTCGGTCGGAACAGGCTGTAACTCACCGCCAATTTTCGTGAAGCCTTTTGTCGGTTTCATATCGAACGGACGAGAGCCTTCAGACGTACTGACGTTTTCAACATTGACAACATCAGCCAAGGAAACTAATTGTCGGCGCAATTCGTTAATCTTAGTCGATACGTCCTTCGGAACAAGGAAGCCACCGTCCTGACCGCCATCCGGGTTTCCTTTAATCGTCAAGGCGTTGTAAAGAGGCGAATAGGCTTTCGGCGCACGGCCTGACAATACAGCGTGACGGGAAACGCCATTTCTCAGTGCGTTGCAAAATGCTTTTGCATATTCTTTCTCACCAAGAATGCCATCAAGCGTCTTTTCCTCTTCCTTCTCTTCCTTTTGCATATTAAGCATTTTGTAGGCGTTTACAGAATCGTTATCATCATCATCGAACCGTCCACGCTCAATATCAAGAACTTGCGCACGTTCAATGTCCTGATTCAGGTCTTTTACCTGTTTCATGGCGTCGTCGTATTCTTTTACTTTTCCTTCATTCAGGAAGCCTTCAGCATTCTTCAGCAATTCCGCACGTTGATTCTTCAGTTCAAACAGTTTCATAAGAATTTCTCCTTTTCAATTTCAAGCTGTCTTTTCTTCATCTGCAAGTCGTTTTTTTCTTGCTTTTTATGGTCAATAGCGCTTTTTAATTCGCTAATACCAAAGTGGTAATCGTTCATGATATTTTCATCGAACTTATTAGCTTTCCCCATGATTGAAGCAGCAACACGAATATCTTTTTGTTCATTCACTTTGTCGATAAGGCCAATTTCTACAGCGTCTTTAGCGCTAAACCATGTAGTACGCTCCATCATTGACTTGATCTTCTCAGGGGAAATTCCTGTTTCTTTTACGTACACTGCCTGTAAAGCGTCATTCGCTGTTTTTAACTGCTCTGCCGTCATATACATATCATGGTAGTCTCCATCAGCGCTTGCATTAGCGTTGTGAATCATAAATTGCGCACCCGGCGTTGCCAACACTTGGTCGCAACCAAGCATAATAATCGTAGCCGCACTTGCAGCAAGACCGGTTATAAGCGCTGTTTTCTTTCCCGGATAATCTTTTAGAAGGTTATAGATTTCCATAGCCGCCCATACATCACCGCCGTATGAATTTATCCAGATTTCGACTTCTTCTCCAACTTCACGTTTTTCAAGAAACGAGATAACGTCTTTCGGCGAAATAGTGCTGTAGCCCATATAGTCTAGAAATTCTTGATCTTCCGGTGGGCATATAACTCCATCTGCATACAGTCTCACGATTTACCTCCTTTCTGATCTTCTTCCTCCTCTTCTTCTTCGTCTGTATCGTTTTGGGCAATTGGATAATCCTTTGAGTTCTTCATCCCTTTGTCCATCAAAAACTGAATGTAGTCATTCACCATTTCAAGCGGAATGCTGTTTAGTGGCATGATTCGCACATCACCGCCCGGCACATTAGTAAGGTCTTCATAGCCTCTAATATCATCAACGCTATAGGCACCGATGTTTCGCATGGTGTTGTACCACTTAGCGCGCGTTAATTGATCGCCTCGCATTTCAGCGTTCATGTTAATTACCACTTCATTGCCTTTCTCAACGTCTTTCGAGAACAAGCATTTGTAGGTAAATTCTTCTTCATATTGCTTTACTGTAGGCGCTATAGTCGTTTTAACGTACTCAATGGAATTTTGTTCGTTAGAGTTATAAGTTTGTTTTCCTGCTTGTAGCTTATACAGTGGTACTAAGAAATACCGAGCAATATCAGCAATGGAAGCCTCTGTAGTTTCAATGAACTGCGAATCCTTTTGCGAAACAGTAATCGGTTGATACTGTAAACCGTGATCTAGAATAGCGATCTTAAAAGCGTTATCCGCTCCACCGTAAATGCGTTGCCATTCTTCATGTATCTTTTCTTTAGCGTCACGCTTAAGATCACTATCTACAGTGAGAATGCCTGATGGGTTAGCACTGTTCTGATAGAAATTACTTTGAAACAGTTCTTGATTTTGCATCGCATTAAGCTTATCTGACGCTCTTGATAGAACGCTTCTTCCGACAATGCCGTCATCGGAAAAGCCCTTCAAATGCAAAATAGAAGATTGATCGATCAATCTTCTAACTTTCCCATTCATGAATCGGTACCATATATGGCCGTATTCGTCTAATTCAGGTGATACAAAAGACGGGTCAAGCGGAATCAGATCTGTAATGTTTCCGTCTTTTTTGTCTCTAGCGATATATACATATGCGTTTCCGTTTAGAAGACGCCATGTCTCAAGCAACTTCTTGAAAGTGAAAGGCGTCATAATTTCATTCGGTCGCATTCGCAAAAGCCTTGTCACTGTATTGCTTTCATCAATTAGCTTTGTATGGATGTTCTGCACATAGAATGGCAATTTTCCAATGGTATCAGAACGGATTTCAACACAGGCCGATACGGCAGACAACCGCATTGCCTTCGTTGCTGTCATAGTGTTCTCTCCCAGTTCGGAAAAGAAACGCCATCCCTGAAGGTCAATAACTCCGGCTCCATCTTGTACCGAAAATAATGCCGTATTGTTTCTTTCTCCGTCTTTTGGTTTTGAAAATAGGTTTTTGAAAAAGCCCATATCCACTCTCCTTTTATAGCGTCCAATCGTCGGAAAGTATTGCTTCGTTAATATCTACTTCCGGTTTTGATAACAAGCGCATAGCATGGGCGTCTATGATCGCATCTACAGGGTCAATGCGCCGTGTACTTTTTTCGTCGTACTTATCGATTTTCATTTCTCCAAAAGAGTTTGTGACAATGGTCGCATTCGAAAGCCCCCACGCTAACAGTTCGTCTGCTGCGTCATAGATAACTTCCTGTGACTTAGTTTTTAATCTGATGTTCGTCGTTGCATCGTTTAAGAATCTTGCGGATTGTTTAATGTCCATAAGCGGGACACCAAAATCGTCAAGATACGGTAACAAAGAAGATATATTGTGATTGTCATATCCTATGCCAAGAACCTTTATCTTGTGTTCTTCTATGAATTGTTTCAAATAATCCACTATATATAGGTAATCGGTAATGAAATCACCGTTGCCACCGGTTAATGTTATAAGCCCTTTATCTTCCCATACATCGTATGGTGCATTATCGCTTCTCAAGTGTTCTTGAAAACGGCCTTTAGGCATGAAGCTATGCGAAAGGAAATAGTCTTTCCCATCAGGCAAGATGAAATCAAAGCCCAAAGACGTTAAGTCCCCGCCTATTGATAGGTCGAGGCCAACGTAGCATGGCAACCCATTTATTGATTCCGTTCCAATGCACTTGTTGAAATCTTCTACATCAATGTAGTCATTATCACTACTTCGATACCAATAGTTTAGGGACTTAGTAACATACTCACTGAATTCTTTTCCGCCCATATCCTTCGCTGTCTTTGCGGCTTTTAGAAGCGCTTCCCATGCAAGCGGGTCATGCCTTATGGACGGATTAGCCTTCATCATCGCTTGCTCATCAAAAAAATCGTCATCATCATCAATAGAATAAATATCGGCGAAAAAGTCATCTGCATTAAACGCGCCTTTCAAAAGGTTTACACAATACTTGTCCATTTCATAGGCGAACGTAGCCAAGTCTTTTCCACGGGTAGTAATCATGGATACTAAAGTCTCAGGAAGCTTGCTTGTACCACGATACAGCGAAGAATAAATTGAGTTATCTTTCATCTGATGTAATTCATCGAGTGAGGAAAATATTGAACGAAAGCCTTCATCTAATCCGCCTTCTTTTGAAAGTGCTTCTATTGTGCAATTCGTTGCAAGAGCCGTTATTGTGTTCTTCCACTCTTGCACACGAAACAGATAACTCAAGTCCTCATCTACTTCTATAAACTTCCGTACTTCGTCCCACGTTATTTTTGCTTGCCGTCTTTTTGTAGCGGCTGTGAAAAGTTTGCCTTCATGGTATCCGGCGAATCCTGCAATATATGTTCCAAGAATACCGTTGCCAAAGGACTTTCCGTTTTGTCTCGCCATAGATATATAGGAACGTCTAAAGCGTCTAAAGCCTGTATCCTTATGAACCCATCCAAACAAGTTCCCAAAGTCAAAGCACTGATGTTCATAAAGGTGGACTTTCTTTTTCTCGTATCCTTCAGAAATGGTGAGTGTTTCTGCAAAATCTATAATCTTCTGTGCCTTATCAGGTGCCCAGATGAATGGAAAATCTTCTGTCCCCTGCTTTTCCAATTCGTTTAAGAATCTTTTGCAGGATAGCTTATGCAATTCGCCATCTACTGTATTTCCAGAAAGCACATTTTTTGCATGAAGAATAACTCGGTCTTTCATTCTATGAATCCTGCAAACTTGTTAATCTTTTCTTCCGGCTTATCATCAGTTTTTAATTTTGAACGACTACTAATGGACAATCCAAGGTCATTCGCAAGTTCTCGCAACTCTTTGAATGTTCTACTTTCTTCGATATTGATCTTCTTGTAGTTATCAAGATTTCTAAAATCTTCTGGGTCCACATCGTAGCGATCTATAATCTTCGATAGCATTTTCCACTTTGTCAGCTTTTTACAGAATGCGGCTAAGTGCCAAGTATCCAAGTCTGTAAATAAGTCCTGTTCTATGAGAAGCGCTGCATAGTAGTTATAGGCTCTCTTTTGCTCTGCGTTTAAGAAGCCGGGTGGAATGTTTGAAGCAGGTGGCAAGTCGGCGTCTACTTTATCAGGCAATTCATCTTCAGGCTTTGTCTTCGTTTTATATTGAATCAGTTCAACCGTCTTTGTCTTTTTCACGCCGTCTTCTCCTTTCTGCTATCGTATTATTCACTTCTTTCATTGTTTTCTTGCTGTGACACCGATGGCAAAGCGATTGCCAATTATTCACGTCCCAGAATAACTTCAGGTTTCCTTTATGGGGAACAATATGGTCGAGGTCTGTTGCGGGTTCGCCGCATACTGCGCAAAGTGGGTGCATTGTCATAAACTGTGCTCTGCGTTTTCTGTAGGCACTTCGTTTATATAATCTTCTCCACTTTATTTCTTCTTCAGACCGTACTTCTTTTTGTTCGAACTCTTGATTTACGCTGTTTTCGGGCGGTTTAGTCTTTCTGGGTGACACTTTGTTCACTATCGTAGTAGATATTTTGCTGTCTCTAGATAGCATTTTTAGCCATCCTTTCAACTAACGAAACGTTGAAATTCCAACGTCCGCAAGGAACCGTAAAAAAACCTAATTTTACTTTGTCACACAAAAAAGAGCCCGTCGCGGTTCCCGCAAGCAATTCCAAAGTTTTCGATACCCCCTTGGGGTATTTGAGGAAACGTTCTTTTAATATTGTTTTCCCGTTTTCCCGTCCGTTTTCCCGCTTATTTTCCCGGCGCCTTGCTCCGCGTCCCGTCGAGCGTTGGCACTCTGTCGGTCGGAGTGCTAGTGCCTCATGCCTTGCATTGCGTTGTGCGGCTATGTATATGTATTATATGTTGTGCATATAGATACTTATTAAGAACAAACAATAAACGAAACATATACATTATTATTATCCGATTTATTGTATCTTAATGCACCTATGCTAACCATGCTAACGCGACGCCTCACCTTGTTATTGCCACTATGCCTTGCATTACACTTGCATTATGATATTACTTTTTATTTATTGTTTTATATAATTAAATAGTAATACCATCAATCATATCAATTAAATAGTTAGCACTTAATCAATGCTCAATAATTGCGCGTTGATAATTTAACGCGTTAAACATTAGGCCGGCGAATTAGTCGTGCGTTGCTCGCTGTTACAGTTTGTGCATTTTTTGCACAATGTATGATTATGACACGTTATAAATATTTATTATCACGTTAAAAAACTATCCTTATATATAGTCATATATAAGCGGCTTTACATTGTCCCCCGCTCGCCCACTATTTGACAATACAAGACTATCACTCAAAAGGCTGTTTTTTCCCCGATTTTTTCCCGTTTTTTTCTCGACTTTTTCCCGCACGCGCCGTGCATGGATAGCGCCCGTTTGAGGCAAAAAAGACGCAAAAAGTGACCGACTCAAGCGATTTTTTTGTCTTGACGCTCGCTTTTTTATGGCGTGAATCATGCGCAACGCTAGCAATTGCAACGGTTTTGGGCGTGTTGAATAGTTTTTGTTTTTTGATAAAAAAGGCTTGACAATAATATAAATCTGATATATAGTATAGATGTAAGGCAAAAGAAAAAAAGAGGGAGGTAGAAAGGCTATGAAAAGCTATGAGGATGAAGAAATGACGAACGGAGCACTAAAAGCACTACTTGAGGCAATCGCGATGCTGATAGAAGAATCGGAAAGCACAGAAGAAGCCGCCAAAAAAGTAAAGTCCATATCAGAAAAATTGGATAAGTAAAAGCAAGAAAACCGAAAACCCGCTGGTGGGAAGCTTTCCCGCCCACCAGCAAGCCTTACGTAAAGTATAACGCAATCGGGGGAGCATTTACAAGACAAAAAGGGGGTGTTTTATATCGCTACTACAGACGCACAGAAAAGAGCATCCGTAAAGTGGCAAAAAAAAGCAACCAGAGCATTTACATTGCGCTTACATCGTGATTATGACGCGGATATTATAGACTTTTTGGAAAGTGCGGAAAATATACAAGGAACCATAAAAGACGCCGTCCGCGATGCGATGAAAAAAGATGAAAAAAAGTGAGAAAAGGGGTTGACAAGCTACTTGATAGGTGATAACCTATAGTCACAGAAAGGAAAAGAAAGGTGGTGAGTAAAAAAATAACAAACAACAAACAAACGTTGGCAAGCAAAAAGTGGGAATCTAAAGCCGTTAAACGTGTAAGCGTTAAACTACACAAAGTAAACGACGCGGACATCTTGGATTATCTCAACCGCCAAAAAAACAAAAACGGCGCAATAAAAAACGCTTTAAGGCTTGCAATTAAAACAGACAAAAACTAAACAAAAAAAAGCGGCGGAACCGCTAAGTCTGGAAAACGAACGGAACCGCCTACCCCCTACTGAAAGGGTAGTTAAATTATAGCATTCTTCTATCCTTTCAGGCAAACACTGAAAGGATTTTTTAATCATGACAATAAAAATTTACGAATTGCAACCTTTAGAGTCACAACATCAAAAAAGCTTTTACGGAAAAGCTACCGTGGAAGTGGACGAAAAAGGCAATCAAACATTATACAGTTACGGAACGCGAATTATCGAAAAAACCGCCGACGGAAACCTTATTAAGTATTGGGATGATTGGACAGTCACAACCGGAAAACACATTAAGGCATTTTGCGAACTTTGCAAAAAAGAATACGAAAACCTCGACAATGAAGAAAACAACAAAGGCTATTTTTACAAGTGCGCACTTGTAAAGGAAAAGGAAAACAATTACGACGCACAGATAACATCGCCGGAATGCGTCTACGAATTAGCTAAAACCCTGGGGATGGAAAATGAATGTGATGAATATTGTTACATGATCGCGCTAAACACAAACGCTAAAATCATTGGAATCCATGAAGTCTCTCATGGTAGCTTGTCCGCCTCGTTAGTCGTTCCGCGTGAAGTTTTTAAACGCGCGATTTTAAACAATGCCGCGTCAATTATCCTAATGCACAACCATCCGTCGGGAAATAGCGAACCATCTGTAGAAGACTTGCGACTAACAAAAAGAATAATTGATTGCGGAACTCTGTTGAGCATTAAACTTAACGATCATATCGTTATCGGACGCGGACAGTATACAAGCATAGCAAGTAAAAATGCACAATTGTGGAATGAGTAAAAAAGAAAAAAGAGAGGAATCAATCATGGAAAACTTTATCATGTATGAATGCATTGACGGAAAAATCAACGTTTTGAAAATCGGAACAAAAAAGGAAATATTGGAAGAATTGGAAAATTCTCCAGCACTGTTTGATTGGTTATTGGATTATGAGCTTGTAGACGAATATGAGGAATACACACAAAGTGTAAAGGACGCCTTAAAATCTGGATACCTATTTGAACTAATTTTCCCGGACTATGGATATTACTTTTTGCGAATTTTAGACGAAAACGGAATCATCCGAAATGCCTATAAACAAGACGGCGGGAATATCGTTTGCGACTATCATTCGCGAAAATCACATAGTGAGAGTTTACGCGAAACGTTGGAAAAAAATAAAAAAATGATTGCCGCCGGAAACGAAAAAGAAATAGAAAAAATCTTAACAGAAGAAATGGAAGAAAACTAAAAAAGGGGGAAACCATGGAAAAACAATTTGTACTTTTCGAAAACAACGAAGGCGAAAAAACGACCTATTTTGTAGGAACAAAAGAAGAATTTTTTGAAAAATTTGATGATGAAACCGTTGAACACTATTTCGACTTTTTCCGCGACGATTGGGACAATCCGGAAACGTTCGAAAAAATTAAAAAAAGTTTTGAAGACGTGCGGAAAAACAACGACTTATCGGATATTTACTTGCCCGATTGCGGCGGATGGTATGAATTGGTATTAATTGACGAAACCGGAACCATGATTAACTACACGGACAACGGGGACGTGGAAACCATGCTATACCCGCGCACGCACTATGATTTTTTTGACAATTTGACGGATGAAGAAAAAGAATACGTCTTTAATGAGTCATGGTATTACGCGGAACCGGGGGACAATACACTAATGGATACAGTGCTAAACCATACAGACGTATGCTTTTTATACGAAACAAAAGACGGAAAAAAGAAAATCATAAAAGCCGGGACTGAGTGGGAAGTCGGGGAATTTTTAGTCGGAAATAAAAACGATAACAGAACCGAAGCATACTACCTATACATGGACGAGTTAGAAAACGAAACAGACAAGGAAAAAATGAAAATTTTATTGAATTGTTTTGACGATTCGGAAGATTATTATCTCGAATATCTCAACGACGGAATGACAAAAGATGAGGCTTTTAGAAAAGTGTATAAAGATCAAGTCGCGTACATTGAGTACATCATTACTCAAATTGAGGAAAAGTTAAAACGTCGTAACCGTCAAGAGAGAAGTCAACACCTATACGAATTAGAATTGGCAATTGGCATTTTCGGAACATACGGACTTGAAGTCGTGACGCGATAAGACGCGGAATGTGCGTAACACGAATAAAAATAAGAATAAATTAAAAAAGCGCCTCAAAAAAAGGCGCTTTTTTAATGACAATGAATGAATAAATGAACATTGAAAATTGAATATCCATTGCCGGAATGATTGATAGGATATTAAGTAACCACAAAGGCGCTAACCGCTGCACATTAAACAACGCCAAACAGCGTTGCTAGACGTTGATATAGCGACTTTTAAGGCGTACCCTATACCCTACTATGCCTATTATAAAAGGTGGCCTTAAAACGTGTTTAATTGACAAGTGTAGCAATTGCAATATGTTCAAGAGCTATTAAATGACCTATAGCGTGTCTAGTAACCATTCCGCGTACTTATTGCGATTTATAGCAAGCCGCAACACAAGGCGTATGCTATGCAACGCGCTAAAATCGATTTTAAGGCTATCTAATTGTAAAGCCCTAGTGACTATACCTATTTTAATATAAAGCGTCGTTATCGACGTTCTGAGGCGTCAAGCAAGGCACTACAAGTAGCCACTCCCCCACTACCTTAAACAAGCGGCCGTACAGGCTAACCATTAAGGCGTGACGGTTAGCACAGTTAGCGGCCGGCCGGTCTATTCCTCCATTCCCAAAAACGCTAACTTGCAATTGCCGGTCAAGCGCTACCATTAAAGAGTTAGCACATACAGGTTGACAAACAATTGACAAGAAAATAAAAATGGAAAAAGACAAAAGGGAAATAAAAATAAGAAAGTGAGAATCCTTATGGCCTTGTGGCTGTATGGGCGCCACGGCCTAGCCTTTATATCCGTATCGCAAGCGGGCAAGATAAGACAAAACTTCATCACTCATCCGATAGATAGTGGAAACGGAATAGGAATACTTCTCTGTTAGCGTATGAATGCCCGAACGATACCGATAGACCCATAACGTATATATAATATCTTTTTGTGTTTCTGTTAAATCTTTGAAATAGCTTTTGAATTCTCTTTCTAACGAATCGCCATCCGCAATATCGTCTTCAATTTTTTCTTTTTGCGCAATAAGATCGACTAAATGATCTTCATAGTGGCTTCCACCGCCCTTGCATGGATTCGTATCATAACTGATTCCGTGCAGTGATTCCATTTTTGAATTTATATTTTGAATACGTTCTTCTTGTTGTTCTTTATGTAATAAATAGAACCCATAATTTTCTAGATCTTCTTTAATCTGGTTAATAGAAAACCGTTTCATTGTCTCAGTCATGTATTCCCCTTTCGTTATGAAGCGCCCATACACTTGTAGTGTACCACCAAGCATAGGAAAATGCAGTGCAAGCTTTAATGGAAAATAAAAATAAAAAATTAAAAAAATAGAAAACAGCCGCCATTTCTGACGGCTGCTTTCTAAAAGTGAAAGAAGGTTTTAATGGGTGAGTCGGAAAAGAACAATTAAATATCTTCCTGCTTGACGAAAATACCGTTAATTGTTTTTCCTTTTCTGCTCTTAATTGTATTATATGCTTCCTCTACGCAGGAATGAAAGTCAAGATTCAATTGTTGAGAAAGAATTACCAAAACAACGAATACATCGCCAATAGAATCGATGACTTCATCTTCATTTCCTTTAGCAAGCCCTTCTGCAAGTTCGCCCGCTTCTTCCATAAGTTTCAGCATCTGTTTTTCCGGTCTTGCCTTATCAATGCCACGCTCTTTCGCCCATTCTTTGATAAGAGAAATATAATTATCTGTTGTCATTTTGTCTCCTCATCGTACTGAATAACCGCTTCAATCTGTTGAACGTCCAAATAAATAACCTTGTTATCGGTCATACCATTTATTTCATATCCGACGAGATTTTCTAAAACGTCTTTTGTTACTGTAAATTGATCGCACACAACGGTAAATTCCGCGCCGCTTTTTAAGATCACGCGAATCGTCTTTTTGGCTGTTTTTTCTCTGTCGTTTTTTGCGTCTTTTATGGTTTCCGCCCTTACCTCGTGTTCTTTCTCTTCGGCATCATCTAAGGCTTTTTCGATAATAGGAACTATCTTCCCTGCACAAGAAGAACATAAACCACGTCGTGCCGATAGCCCGCCTTTGTGACGGGCTAAATGTATTTCGTAACCATAATCCCCTTTATAAGCCCTCCCACACACGTCGCAGAAAGTTAAAGGGACTTTTTTCCCATCCTCCATCGTTGTAATTGTGACTCCAGAAGCAAACCGTTTTTCCATTTATCTCTTACTCCTTTCCCACTTCTCCGTATTTCATCTCAATGAGTTAGTGTCATTTCACCACATCCGGCACATAAATTGATTTCTTAGAAATATTCACGCCCACTTCCCGTTTCAGTTCAAGAACAATATCGTCAATGGAAAAATAATCAAAAGACAAGTCACCAACAAGTGTTGCTAATTTTCCCATTGCTCGTAACATTCTTGTCTTTCCGAATTTGAATTCATCCCTCAGCATTAAATAAGTAAGGGCAAAAAGAATTGAAACACATTTATCAATTGCCTCATTGTATCCTTCCTTTCTTCCGTTTTCTCTGTACGTGTCAAGCTGTTTCAGCGTTAGCGTATACGTAGCTACTTTATTCTTTTCTTTTTTCAAGTTCCTTCTCCTTTCTCAATTCTTCTTTTAGAAGAACTCGTATGGCCGGCAAAATCTGTTTTGAAAAATTTTCCGGTACACGATGGGCGTATATTGGCAAGGCTTTGAGAATATAGTTTCTATTCGTGTTCGTTGCCTTTAGCCTTGCCATTTTTAGAATTGTTGTGCAGTACACATTTCTTCTCTTCATGAGTTCGTCATAAAGGAATGCGACAACATCAGATGACGGATTATATAACGCCATAAAATCATCGTTATAAAGATTCTTTTTGACCTCATCAAAAACTCTTTCGCAAGATTCTTTGTGGTCGATGTTCAAATATCGAACGAAGCTGTTACCCATCAACGCGCTATAGATAAAATTGAGTTGCCACGCCGTGTCTTCCGTTGGATTTAAGTAATACAGTTTTGAAGCTGCTGCAAAGTCATGCAATAATCCATCAAGGACCACTAGTGCAATTCCTTTTTCTCCCTCGTTGTAGAAATCAAGTCCACCCTCGATTGTTCTATATTTTTTCTTAGGCATTTTCTCTCCTAGAGAACTTCAAAAATCTTAACTACAGCGCATGGGATATGGCCGTCACTCTCCATTCCTTTCACGTAATCTTTTGACGCAATAATGGAAATGACCTGTGAATCGTCTTTATAAGCAATTCCATTTAAGGCATCCAGAATCGCTTTTACGCAATTATCGATATCCGGTTTCTTTGTGTAGAGTATTTTTTTATCAAAGATTCTTTCCGTCTTTCTTTTTCCGTAACTTTTTGGGATAGGAAAATAAAGCGATATTCTACACATTAAAGGTCCATCACCAAAATACTTTCCTGCCTGTTCTTCGTAAGACGACCTGACTAATTTTTCATAATCCGCTGTCTTTTTCGGCGTATATGTTCTTCCGTTTCTTGTTACACGCGGTCTTGCTTTTGGAACCGGTTCCCCCGGAACAATAAAACTTGTCATGTTAAGCATTGATCTCCCTCTACCTGAAATAGGCTGTTTTATCATTAAACGCCTTTTCTAGGCGTTCTGTTATGAATCTGGTATCGTTACTAGTCTTTTGTTCTAAACGCTCTTAAAAACGATTCTGAGGCGTCTGACGGCGAACTGTACTATTCCTTCATCTGTTCGAACTCCAGTAGCATGAGTTCATTGATGAGAAAAGATAATCCGTATATTGTCTTTTTCTTTTCCTCTTCGCTCCTGTCATAGAAGCACATAATCTCCATTGCTTCATCCGTTATCGGTTGCCACGAAGATTCTGTTATTGGATTAGCCGCAAACTTTTTATAGAAGAACTCAAAGTCTTTTAATTGGTCTTCGCAAAGTCCATCGATATTCTCTTTTAATTCTTTGACTATCTCTGACCATTGTTTATTCTTAACTGTCATTTTTAGTCATGTCCTTTCTCTTACAAAAAAATTCAGGGTATGGTCGTTGTAGTGGGTGAAATGGCGCTGTAAGTTTCAGCGCCTTTTACCCCTACGACGGGACGGACGTGTACCATCACGGCATATTTTTATATATATATATATAGGTGCGGGAGGCGTACGACGGCACCTGAAATTCAGCTGCCGACATACGAAGGACGGCACCTGACTTTTTAGCAAGTGTCCTGACATTGACGCTTGCTAGCAAACGTCCGTGTCACTCTCCCCCCCTTTGCAATATCTTCGAACACCTTTTTTTCGTATATGAACCCGCCATCAACGATATAATCTTCGTACTTTTTCAGCCGTCTTCTAGCAGATCGTTCACTCAATTTTGAGTTCTCGCAATAATTTTTGAGCGGAACTCTTTTACAATTGTGGAAACTTGTATAAGAAGCAAAGAACATTTCAAAATCATCTTTCTTCTTTTCTTCTCTTTTTTGCTTCTTGTCGTTAGCCTTTTCTATTCCACGCTGCCATAATGGCTTTTCTTCTTCCGGCATTAAGTTTTTCAATATGCCTTCCGTATCAAGCCTATGGATTGGGTACTCAAAGAAAATATCGGTAGGCTTAGGCGTAGCAAACTCTCGCAATATACATTCGATTCGCCATGCTGTGGTGAGTGGTGCCATACCGTATTCGTCACGGTTTTCAGGCTGCACTTCAAGTTCTGTTAAATCCATAATGGCATCTGGGTCACGCGAAAAGACGCCTGAACCTGAAGACCTATCAACGCTTCTCTTTTGCCCTTGGTAGCCCTTAGAGTGATGATGGCAATAGATAACAGCACAATTCATTTTGGTGGCAACCTTATCGAATTGGTTTGCAAAATCAGCCATGTCCTTAGCGTTATTCTCATCACCCGTAAGAACCTTATAAATCGGGTCAATAATTACAGCGTCGATTTTTAGTTCTTCAGTACGTCTGATAAGTTTTCTGGAAAGCTTATCCATTGGTACAGCTTTTCCTCGCAAGTTCCATACCATAAAGTGATTTCTAACGTCTGAATAGGATTGTTCTGATTCGTCAAGAATGTCATAGATTCTTGCTAAACAGCTTTTCGGGTCAAGTTCCAAGTTCACGTATAATACGTTTCCTTGCTTGCATTTATGGCCTAGCCACGGTTCTCCTTTCGCAATGGCAAGACCTAATTGAAGAAGAAGAAATGATTTACCGGCTTTTGATGGTCCGGATACTAACATCTTATGACCGGTTCTTAGAATCCCTTCAATGAGTTCTGGTGATAGTGTTGGACGAACGTTGTCTTCGGGAAGCTTCTCAATGTTTCCCATATCATCGTTCACGTCTTCTATCCATTCTCGCCACTCATTAAAAGTCTTCTTTCCTGTATTGGTAGAAATAAGAAACTGTTTCTTATCGCCTCTTGTTACGCCAGGCATTCGTGAAAGGCGTGATGGATTTTTGTTCGCCTTATCCAATCTGAAGCCATTGGCCTCGCAAACTTCATACAGATATTCGACGCTCTTTCTGTATTCCTGATATGATTCGGCTCCGATATGGATAATGGCATGAACGGATTTATTGCCACTGAAGACAATGGCCTTGCATGGTAATTGAAGCTTTTCAATGAGTGCCAATTGCTTTTCACAATCCATTGTGTCCGATTCCAATAAGGCGTATCGAAAGGCTGTTACGTTCTCATTCTTAACGCCTTTTCCATCAAGCGGGTTAAATCGTATCCATGCACCGTAATTGGGGTTATAGTCCCCAGTAACCCATTCAAGCCCCTCATAGCCCTTCTGAGGCTTCTTCTGAAGGCTATCAATAAGTTCACCTGCCGTCTTGTAATAGACGCCCTTATCGAACGGCTTGCCTTCCTCAGAAGACTTCATGAGGTATCCGACGTATTCATTCGGTTCGAAGAGTTCTTTTAAGTACCTTGCAAGTTCTTCTCTTGGGTTCCAGTTCTTTGGCGCTTCGATGGAAACGCCCTCTACCCATGCAGGGTCAACAAACGTAAATTCATTCTCACGTTCGATAACACTGTTCCACGATAAGGCGTGTCCAGATTCTCTTTGCACGGATGGAAACGAATAGCCTTGTTCCTTTGCTATTTGTACGATTGTACCGCCGGTCACTGTCTTATCTTTTGTGGAAGAAAATCCTTCCCACTTTCTTTCTGGTTCACCTGCTCTATAGCGTTCACTGTCTCGCCTAGACCAATCATCAAAATCTTGCCAAGTAAAACCTTCATATTGCATTCCCATGCCGACGGCTAGCCACTCTTCATAGGTCAGCGATGAAGGGTTTATATAGTCTATGATTTCTGCTAAATCTTTCTTCTTCAAACTGTTCTACTCCTTTCCGGTTTGTATTGAGAAGGCACTATGCCTTTTGGCACTTTCCACCCTGCAAGCTGTATTTTGCTAATCATTTGCGTAGCTTCTCTTTTTGTCCATGTTCCGACGTGTTTGAAGCCTTTCTGTTCCAATAGTCGTATTTGTTTCGGCGTAGCAAGATATAGCTTTTGCCGTTCCTTTACGGTACGAATTAAGAGTTCAGCTTGACCGGCGTTCTTGATACTCATTGGGTCAATATCAAGATCTTCCAGTTCTTTCATTTGCTTTTCTGAAGGCGTAGAAAATTCCCACTTGTAGGTTGGCTCGTAATTTACAAGGTTGATTTTTCTGGTTGAGAAAGCATAAGCCATTGGGTCTACAAGGCGTTTCTTTCTTGTCTTATAAGCGTTTAGCTTAGCAGCCAATGACTTCTCACGATTCTCTACAACGTCTTCTTCCGCTTGATTTACAACCTCTTCTAAGCCAAACTCCTTCTCCGGATTTTCTTCCATGATTTCCTGTACTTTTTCTTGCACTTCTTTATCGCTTGAAATAAGAACAGATGGATGGCATAAGCTGTGTTCATTGGTAAGCCATAAGAAATCCAGTAATAGTAGATTTTTCTTGCCATCGCATATGCGAGTGCCCCTTCCGATCATTTGGGTATAAAGGCTTCTAACCTTTGTCGGGCGCAATACAACGATGGTATCGACGGACGGGCAGTCCCATCCCTCTGTTAGAAGCATTGCATTACAAAGTACGTGAAACTTTCCTGCATTAAAATCTTCCAAAACCTCTTTTCTATCGTCGCTATTTCCGTTGACCTCTCTTGCGGATAGTCCCTTGCTGTTCAAAATTTTGCAAAAGCGTTTAGACGTATCTACAAGTGGAAGGAAAACAACCGTTTTTCTTTCCATGCAGTACTTTTTTATTTCATCGGCTATAGCTTCTAAGTACGGGTCAATAGCATGACCTAGTTCGCCTAATTGAAAATCGCCCTGTGATTGTTTAACGTGAGAAATATCAATATTGATTGGTATCTGTAAAGCACTAATAGGAACTAAGAAGCCATCCTTTATGGCATTTGGCATTGTGTATTCATAGGCTTTCGATTGAAAATATTCGCCCAGATTTTTACCATCGCCTCGATCTGCTGTAGCGGTAACACCTAAGACCTTTGCTTCTTTGAAATAATCAAGGACCTTTCTGTATGAAGGTGATAAAGCATGGTGCGCTTCATCAACAACAATGGTTTGATAATAGTCAGGCGGGAATTGATTTAATCTTTTTGTTTGCGAAAGAGACTGTATTGAACCAACCGTTACTCTTTCCCACGCTCCAAGCGCACTGTTCTCCGCTTTTTCAATAGCGGAATGTAACCCGCTTGCTTTCTGAAGCTTATCTGAAGCCTGTTCCAGTAGTTCATAGCGATGGGCAAGAATTAGGCATCTTTCTCCTTTTCTCACCTGTTCTTCTATGATCTTTGAAAAGCAAATTGTTTTTCCTGTGCCGGTTGGCAGGACTAAAAGAGTGCGTAGCACTCCTTTAGCCCATTCCGACTGTACGGCTTCTATTGCCTCTTTCTGATAGGCTCGTAGTTCCATCAGAATTTACCTGCTTGATAAGTTGATTTCTGTTCTGTGTCTTGCAAGCCATCTACATCATCTGGGGAAAGCCATTTTTTAACTTGATTGTTCTCATACGTCTTTCCGTTTTTCTTTGATACGAAGCTAGTTTTCTCCAGTTCGCAATAGCCCGTTAAGCCAATGACGTTATTCCAGTCAGGACGGAAAGGTTTGCCTTCCTTCTTTTGCCCGTTTGAAATGAAAAACTCAGATAACTTCCATTCTGTTTTTGTATGAAGAAATAATCCGGCTTTAATTTCCCCGCTGTTTCCGCCCTCGTTCTCCACTTTAATGGTTAAGTGTGCAATCGGACACGCTTCCATTTTTTCAGAGCCGGGGAACTCATCTTTTTCAAGATTCGTTACCGTGTATTTGTAAACGCCCTCAGGGAAAACCTCAAAGCTAGATTCTTTAGAAATTTCGCTTTCCCATGAAAGCGCTCCTTCATATTCTTCATTCGGCGTGTTTGCATTCTCTTCGTAAAAACTCATTTTTCTTCCTCCCAATTACAGTTCGATTTTCTTTCCGCTTTTCATGTCGTTTATGAAATCAAGCAATCCGTTATTCCATGCTCCGATAAGTACGCCATCTATAAAATCCTGCGGCAAACTTGCATAAGGCGTTCCGTCGGGGAAATAGCCTTTCATGTATACAGCTTGCAAAACTTCCTCAATTGTTACGTTGTTAGCATTCATAAGCTGTTCTAACTTCGGGTCAACACTAACAACCGGCTCTTCTGTAAAAGCTTCCTTCTCTGTTTCAAACTTTCCGGGCGCTGTTTCGGTCATAGCAATGGATTTTTGCATAGGTTCTTTCGGTACGTTTTCTTCAAAGTTCAAAAAGCTATCAATGACGGAAAAATCCATTGGATACATTTCTTCGGAAAGTCCCCATCGGTTCTTTGCGTCAAGTACAGGCAAGTGATTCAGGTACATTACACGTTTCCCACCTGTGGCCTTTCCTGAACCGGATTTATTCTTATTTGTAATGAACGTCTGGTAGTTCAAGAAGATTAAAGCGTCAGCCCACTCTTTAAGAAGCGCTGCTGTTTTCTTCTCAAGCTTCAATTCATACCGATCGTAAGAACCCGTCTGGTCAGGCTGTTCAAACTTGCGCATTTGACTGTGGGCAATGATTACAACGTGATGACCTTTTTTGTTAATCTGTGTACAAAGGTTAAGAAGCTTTCCGAACTCTTTTTCAAGTTCTACATAGCCCGCGCCATATCCGGGTTCAGCGATGGAAGACCATTTATTCTTAGAACATAGTTTTTCCTTGCAAAGGGTTTCAGACCAATCCGCTGTATCAATAACAAGCGTCTTGCAAGAGTCCCCATTTTGAAGAACGTACTCAACCTGTTGCATTAACAAGTCCCATGATTTTGGCATTTCTTCAAAGCGCATAACATCTACATGGCCGCTGCCATCTTCCGTGTCAATGAATAGAGGGTTCGGAAATTTTGAAGCGAACGTTGTCTTTCCGATTCCTTCCGGACCATAAATAACTACTTTCTGTGGTGTCTTTTTCTTTCCGGTTGTGATTTTCAAAACGTGCCTTCCTTCCAATTTTTCTCTTCTTGTTCCGTCTTGTTTACCACGGCTATGCCGTCTTCGATAATGAGTTCGCATTCGTTTGCGTTGGTGGTAACGCGTGTAGCGATAACCTGTAAGTGGTTATCCGATAGCCATCGATCGAACTCTTTCATGGTTTCTTCGTCCATCTGTTCTAGCTTGTCCATGAGGACGAATCCGCATTCCGGATTGATTGCTTTTACAATAGAGGCAGCCACTATAAGTTGCTCGGAACCTGAGATGGTGTCCCATTTCATACCGTTAAAGGTGAGTTCTCCATCTTCTACTGATAAGCCCTTCAGCGGTAAATCAGCGTTCTTTAGAAGATCTATTTTTTCTTGACGAATGTTTTCGATGGCCGTAGAAAGTTCTGTGTACTCATCTTTCAGTTTCTTCGCTACAAGATTGGCAGCTATCTTCTCGCTATTTGTACGAATTTTTTCGTTCAAGATTTCAATGTTTGAAATAGATTCTTCTATTTCTTTTGTTGATTCGTCCTTCAATTCCGATACGTCTTTTTTGCCAATTGCAATATCTTCTTCCGTCTTTTCCAGTTCCTCTTCTTTCTGTTTCAATCGTTCATTAAGACGCTTTATATCTTCTTTTATTGCTTCCTTCTCATGGAAAAGAACCTCATAGTGATTCTTTAGCGTTTCTAGATTTTCACGCTTTCTTCGGTTTTCTCCGTTCTTCGCTAGTATTTCCTGCTGCTCTTTTACAAGTTCGGAAACGCTAATCGGTTCATTCGGAACGCCCTCATAGAAAGCTAACTCATTGGCATACTTTTCTTTCTGTTCCTTGTCCCTTCCTTTGTACAAGCGTTCTTGGTAGAGTGATTCTTCTTTCTTATCTAGCGCTTCGATTTCATCTTCCATTCCGATTACTTTAAGAAGCGTTTTTGCCTTATCCTTGTTGTTCATTTCCAAGAACTTTGGAAGATTAAGTGCGAGTTCTTCAATGAACGAATCAAGAAGCGCTTGTCCCGCTCTACTTCCGGACGGGTCTTTTACCGATAGCGCACTATTTTTCCCTTTGCGTTCAACGATTATTCCGTTGGAAAGTTCTACTTTTAAGTATGGTGGTATAACGCTATCGCTATTTTTCGGTGTGCTTGGGCGGTATCTTTCGCCACCCAAAGCCCATGTAATAGCATCCAGAACAGATGTCTTTCCCTGATTGTTCTTTCCACCAATAACGGTTAGTCCTTCTTTCTTAGGCATCATGGAAACAGCACGAACACGCTTCGTATTCTCTATTTCCAATTGGTTTATTGTGATGGCCATTCGTTCCCCCTCTCTGTTGTGGTATAATAAAAATGCATAAACAAAACCCTTCTATACAAAGTTTATGTTCTACCTTCATGGCCGCCTTCACCCTTTTTGTGGCGGCCTATTTTTATTTCTTGTTTTGCAATCGTTCCGTTTCCCTTTCTATTTCCCTGAGTTTCCTGTAGCTTCGTATTGCATCGATTAAAGCGACTGTTGCCAAAATTAAAGAGACAACAACAACAATTTCCATTAGTTCTAACAGCATATTTATCCCTCATTTATTCAATGTTTTCGATTTCATTAGTATTGGTGCTCATCTCTTTTTCAGCTTCGTTCATGAAATCGATGATTCCTCTTATCGCAATTTCTCCGCCTTGTGCTTTCAAACAATCGTCTACGTTATATTTGCCGGATTCTGAAAAGTTATGAGAAAATAAGGCAAGATACAATAAATGTCCCTTAAGATCTTCCCAAGCTTTTTCGTAGTTCATGTCACTCATCCCCATCATCTCCTCTCATAGCATCAGCAATTCCTTCTTCCATGCACTCCATTTCTTCAAGAATTAGACTAGCCCTATACGCCCTGCCAATTGCGTGGTGGCGTTCTGAAGAATTCTCAGCGGAACTTTGCGCAATGTAGGCATCTGATTCTCTAAATTGTTCGATGATATTTTTGAGGAACCTCCATGCCGTTTCGTAGCCAACGTTGTTGCTCATTTTTCACTTCCTCTCCTCATCAACGGTGGTCTCCTTTTTTTCTCTCGCTCTATCCTCTTCTGCTTCACGCTTCAAAAAAAGCAATGACGCGCCGATACCGGAAAAGGACGAACGGGTTATCTTTATGTTCTTCTTCCACTCTTTTTTCAAACTCTTCAAACTCCCCTTGAAAGCAGCCAGCGGTTACAACATCAAGGCTCGGTATATAGGTAATTCGTCGATTCTCACAAGATGTGTTCACTTGAACGCATAGAACGGATAAGCCAGAGGCCTCTGCGAAATTTGCATAGCGCAAATCCGCTTCACGTAAATTCGCTCCTATCAAATTCGCTTCGCACAAATTCGCTCGGCGTAAATCCGCTCCGGCCAAATCCGCTCCTATCAAATTCGCTCTGCACAAATTCGCTCGGTGTAAATCCGCTTGGCACAAATTCGCCCGATGCAAATTCGCCCAAAACAAATCCGCTCTATACAATTTCGCGCGTTCACCATTCTCACCCTGTAACAAGCGGTCGTGCGACTCTAAAATTTCATCAAGTTCTTTTTGTTCCATCTCTTATCTCCCCACTAGCACATACGCTAACCAAGTACCTGCTAACAGGTATCCGACCGTTGCAATGCCCGCAATGGTGCCAACGATCAATTGCAATACTGGGTGCATACGGTTAAACGACCATGTATAACGATGTTTCATATCCATCCCCCTTCTAGCGTTTATACTCACAAATTTTGTTAGCGTTAATAAAAGCCATAACATCATCTTTCGTAAAGAAAACGCGACGCCCAATTTTTGAATACTTGAGTCCACTTAGAATCCATCTGTAAAGTGTTGCGACGGAAATTCCAAGGTACTCCAAAACTTCCTCTCGGCTCATTACTTCTTTCATCTGTTCCCCCCCCTTTCTGTTTAATCTCTAAACGTTTTCGGCATAGCAAACAATACCGTCTACTGTAGTCCCCAAGACATGGGCAAGAGACAATAGCGTAGTGGAATTGATGGAAACATCTTCGCCACTCTCGATCTTTGAAAGCGTTGCTCGCGAGATATTCGCCATCTTTGCCAGTTTTTCTTGCGATATGCCCATTTCAGTTCTTAGCTCTCTCACCTTTAATATCATTTGTTCACCCCCTTTCGTTTAGATGTTAAACAAAGTATACATACCCGTTTTGTGGTTGTCAAGAGTATTAAACATTTTTTTGATTTATTGTATATTTAATTGTACAATGCTATTGAAAGGTGGTGAGATTATGGGAAAGAAATTGGGCGATCTGATTAAAGAATATAGAACTACTCATAAAATGTCGATGGATGTATTTGCCAAAATGTCTGGGATAAGTAAGGCATATATTTCAATGCTTGAAAATGATAGGAATCCAAAAACAGGGAAGCCTATTGAACCATCACTAGAAATATACATTGCTGTAGCGAAGGCTACCGGTAAAACTCTGGAAGACATAATGATTGAAGCGGGAAATGAAGCAATGGTGAGGCTTGGAAAGAAAGCGTCATTAGATACAGACAAAATAGATCATCTTATCAGTTCGTTGCCTGAATTACACCCCATACAAAGTATTCGTCCTGTGCCAATACTTGGTGAAATAGCTTGTGGAACGCCTATATTCTGTGAGGAAAACTTCGATGGATATGTAGGTATTGATACAGCAAGAATGAAAGGTGAATTTGCACTATATTGCCATGGTGACAGCATGATAGAAGCAGGAATCTCTGAAGGCGATCTGGTCCTACTGAGAAAAACGCCAGATGTTGAAAACGGAACAATAGCAGCTGTATACATTGACGGTGAAGCTACACTAAAGAAGATCTATAGAGATAAAGACAATATAGTTCTGCAACCTTGCAATAGAGATTATTCGCCAATCGTTATTTCGATGAAAGAAGCAGAAGAAAAAGATGTATTTATTATCGGTGAATGCATCGGCGTGTATCACGAAATATAGGTGGTGTAATATGGCAATTAAATCCTATAAAACAAAAAGAGGAACATTTTATATGTTCACTTCTTATTTAGGCGTTAATCGAATAACCGGAAAAGATATTCTGATAACACGTCGGGGGTTTAAGACAAAACGTGAAGCGCAATCAGCGGAAGCAGAATATAAATATCGCTATGATAACAATATGCTAGATCTTCATACCGATACTACTTATTACGATGTCTATAAAATATGGATAAAGTTATATGCGAAGACGGTAGAAGATTCCACTCTTAATAAGGCAATACAGAATTTCAAACTTCATATTTTGCCCGCTTTTGGAAGAATGAAACTTAGCGAAATAACGCCACTTGATTGCCAGAACTTCGCCAACGAAATGTCGGATAAGTTTGCTGTTCTATCAAAAGTTTATAGTCCCGCAAAAAGAGTATACGAATACGCTAGAAAGATAGACCTTGTTTCAGGCGATAATCCATTCGATAAAGTAATACGCCCTAAAAGAAAGAAGCAAAAGAAGATAGCACCATTTATGAACAAAGAAGAATTGAGGACTTTGTTGGGCGCTATTAAATCGCCATTGTGGTACACATTTTTCTTTCTTCTTGCTCATACGGGCGCTAGACGAGGCGAAGCCTTAGCATGTCGGTGGAATGACTTTGATTTTCAAAAAGGCACATGGCATATTTGCAGAGCAATTGCCGTCGGGGAAGATAATGTACAGTATTTTTCTACGACTAAAACATATACAAGTGACAGGGTAATTGACCTAGACCCGGAATTGATTCAAGTGTTGCTAGGTTACAGAAGAAAACAGAAGATTAAATCGATAGATGGGCTTATCTTTAGCACTAAAAAGGGAACTATGCTAACGGTAACTAAACCATATAACTATCTACAGGCGATCATTAAAAAGAATGATCTGAAACACGTCACAATACACTCTTTTCGGCATACACATTGTTCTATGCTATTTGAATCCGGGTGGACAATTAAAGATGTACAGGAACGACTCGGACACAAAGATATGCAGACTACCATGAATATTTATTTACACATAACCTCTGATAGAAAGAAAAAATCAATGGAACAATTTATCAATTATTTGAAAGAAGGATAATTCCTTATCAAAACCTTATCAAAAGTTCTGTACACATTGAAAAATAGCCACTTTATGGAACCCCCTATTCTCCACTTGAAGAAAAAAGTCGAACTCGGTAATCGAGTTCGACTTTTTTATGTCATATGCTTTACTGACGTCTTCTTTCGACATGGCTTCCATAAACCTAATTTTCGTAGTATAGGTAGTATATAATGAAAGTTTTACTTTTCTTGTTGTGTTTTCAAATACTTGGGTACATAAGAACGGTACCAATGAAGCATTATGTTTTAAGGAGTGAATTATGGCCAATAAATACGAAGGAACACAAACCGAGAAAAACTTACAGGCGGCTTTTGCTGGGGAGTCTCAAGCCACTAACAAGTACACCTACTTTGCTTCCAAAGCAAAGAAACAGGGCTTTGAGCAGATTGCAGCGCTGTTTCTGAAGACAGCAAGCAATGAAAGAGAACATGCCAAACTGTGGTTCAAAGCGCTGGGAGGCTTGAACGACACGGCACAAAATCTGGCAGATGCTGCAGCAGGCGAAAATTACGAGTGGACGGATATGTACGACGGCTTCGCAAAGACCGCGGAAGAAGAAGGCTTCCCGGAGCTTGCCGAGCAGTTCCGTGGGGTAGCTGCCATTGAAAAGCATCATGAAGAGCGCTATCGCGCATTGCTGCACAATGTGGAAGCAAAAGAGGTATTTGCCAAGAGCGAAGTTAAGATCTGGGAATGCCGCAACTGCGGACATATCGTCGTGGGAGAAAAGGCTCCGGAAGTTTGCCCGGTATGCCATCATCCGCAAGCATTCTTTGAGATTGCCGCTGAGAACTATTAATTCAAAAAAAAGCAACAGCAAAGAGCATTCGGCGAAAGGGTCGGATGCTCTTTTTTGTTTTCACTAAAGCCTTTGCGTCTTGACGCGGAGAATGCGTCGAAGCGAAGTGTCCAGGCGTGATTCCGAGATCTGTTTATGATTGACCGCTTGAACAACCGCCTTTACCGCCTTATCCAAATCGTCCGGCATCAATATCATATCTGCGCCGGCTTGAAGAGCGGAAATCACTGCTTAATCTATGAAACCTAAAAAAAAAGAGCCCCATCCGGGGCTCTCCTTTAATTGGCGACTACCTACTCTCCCAGGCCGTTTCCAGCCAAGTACCATCGGCGATGTAGGGCTTAACTTCTGTGTTCGAGATGGGAACAGGTGTATCC
>QWBY01000301.1_pt1 | contig 40378 bp, 27 predicted proteins | sample 1972471 | NCBI WGS metagenome assembly QWBY01 (sample SAMN09866722, study PRJNA288562) | Human gut metagenome isolate term6_stool, whole genome shotgun sequencing...
CCTGTTGTGATTTGCTTTAAAATTAGTATCTTTGCATTAGCAAAACCATCAAAAAACATGGGTGTTGAGCAAGCTATGGTGTTGTGATTTGCTTTAAAATTAGTATCTTTGCATTAGCAAAACCATCGCTGCATTAAATGCTGTAGTTGGCATTATGGTTGTGATTTGCTTTAAAATTAGTATCTTTGCATTAGCAAAACCATCAGCTTGTGTCCTGTTGTTTGTTCTGCTATCGTTGTGATTTGCTTTAAAATTAGTATCTTTGCATTAGCAAAACCATCAGCGAATCCATGTACTCTTGCTGTTTTGTTGTTGTGATTTGCTTTAAAATTAGTATCTTTGCATTAGCAAAACCATCTGAAGAAATCCTTTTCAATTCGATTGTCCTGTTGTGATTTGCTTTAAAATTAGTATCTTTGCATTAGCAAAACCATCCTATACTCTAAAGTAGAGAATGAGCTAATTGTTGTGATTTGCTTTAAAATTAGTATCTTTGCATTAGCAAAACCATCAAACACTTGAAACAAACAAGGAGCAACTAGGTTGTGATTTGCTTTAAAATTAGTATCTTTGCATTAGCAAAACCATCATACGTCAATGACGTACTCAATCCTATGAAGTTGTGATTTGCTTTAAAATTAGTATCTTTGCATTAGCAAAACCATCCATCGCCAGGCGTGTTTATGCGATATAACAGTTGTGATTTGCTTTAAAATTAGTATCTTTGCATTAGCAAAACCATCCTAAATCGTATAATACACTGGCGAATAGATGTATTACGAAAGATTCAAGGAAAAGAAAAATGCAAGCAAAATAAAGTTTCACTTGTTAAAGGTGGAACTTTATTTTTGCTAAAACAATTCTAATTGCGCTCCTGGTGCATTTGGTTTTTGTGGCTTTTTTCCATAAAATAATTTTATTTCCTCAAACTGTTTGTCGGTTATTCCCATTATTCCAACTTTACCATACGTTGGAATAAAAGTAGATATGCGCTTTGTATGAACTTCCATATTCTCCTTACTGCCACAATGGCGTATATAGATGGAGAACTGAAACATAGTAAATCCATCTTTCAAAAGATTTTGACGAAAAACAGCAGCTGCCTTTCGTTCTTTCTTTGTGTCGGTGGGCAAATCAAAAAATACTATTAACCACATACTTCGGTATTGACTAAATCTATAAGTTTCCACAATTTGTGTTTATAATTCAGGATAAGCAATTTTCTTTTGTTCACCACTAAAGCATTTGTAAAGCGATGCAGTGGTTTGTTGGGTAGCTATCATTAATGGACTCTTCTTATTTCCTATCGTTGTATCAAGTACAGGAATAGAAAGGAGTTTCATTTTTATCTCTTTTGTAAGCTCGCTGTAATCCTTAATTGACTCCATGACATCTAAAACTAATCCATCAACATATGGGCGATAAGGCTCCATAATATCATCAGCAAGGCAATAAGCATTATATTTGTTATGGTGATGAATTCCTAATGTAGGAAGTAGCCCACTTCCTACTAAAGAGCGTGCTACTACTGCACGCAATATAGCATACCCATAATTAAGAAGATTGTTTGGAGGTTCACCATCACGTCCTCTTACAAAATTAGGAATATCAGTAAAAATATTTTTCCAATAATAGGCTGCTGCCCGAGCTTCAAAATTATCAGGGTCTCCACTTCTAACTTTATTCGCCCAAACGTACATACATGCCACGTCAGTATTGGTGTAAATACTTAAAATCTTAGCTTGATTGATTATCTTTTGTTTTATCGTTTGCTGCCACAATTGTTTTTTTATTGGCAATGATGCGTCTATTTGAGTTCTGAAACGTTCATTTTGCGTAGTATTTCCACATAAAGGTAAAAGAAGACCAATAGGCATATTTTTACTATCACAAGTAATGACAGCACAATTATTTTCTATTAAAGCTTCTAAAGCCGATGATGTGATTGTTATACGCTTATTGTCAAGCATGCATTGTGCAAACTTAAATAGGCTGGATTGCTAAAACATAATGTTTTCTTTATCATAAACCAACTATATTAATCGTATTCTCCTACTGCTACTATTTTTCCAGTAGAGTTAATACGCACTTTAATGATATCGTTTAAAGATTTTAGAGAAGTTATTCGTTTGAAAGCAAGGTTTTTAAGTTTTAAATCATCATTCAGAACGGTTTCTAAGTGATGTCTGAACCAATAGTCTCTTGAAGCAGATGTTCCTTTATCAATCCTTGATACCTTTTGAACTCTATATAGATTTGGGCTTATAATGCCATAGTTAGCTTCGTCCATTAAATCCACTTCAGAAGGGATAAACCCTGTCGCTTCGTTAGGGAATACGAAGTATTCGTTTTGCTTCATCGTGAATAGGAAACGCCAACCTTTATCGCGGTTGTAGTCTTTATCAATGACGGGAACACCTTGCGATTTACGTTCGGCAGCTTCGAAGAACGATACTGCATTGTCTTGTAAATTGCCATCTTCATCGTAATAAAACGCAATATGGTGGTTGTTACTTGTTTGAACATAATTGCCTAATACAGGTTTTCCATCTTTTCCAGTAATAGGTTTGCCCGCCTGATTCTTTAGTGTATGCAGAGGAATGGCACTTAAAACTCCTTCAATGCTTACACGTTTCAAGGCAATCTTCTTCGCTTCGTCAATGTAAATGGGGTTCTCCTCCAAGTTGCTGAAAGCTTTCTTCGCATCTCCATTAAATTCTTCTAAGCGGGCTTTCAGAATATCTCTTATGCCTTTATCAATTACTTTATCGACTTTAAGGTCTGGTGTGATTGGCTTGCGGATAGGGTGGTAGTTTTCCCATTCTACCGTTTTAACCAATGCAGGGACTACTTTTGTTCGTTCAACATTCAGATAAATCGGATTTTTCTCTAATGTATTCTTTCCTGTAAACGCCTTTTTAGCGTTTCCGCTGTATTCGTTGAGGCGTTTAAGCAATGCTTCACGAATGGCAGGATTACTCACTTTGTTTATCGTAGCTTCGTCTAACGCAGCTCCAATCTTCACCATTTTTATTATTGGACGCATCTTTGTACCATAAATAGTTTCATTGTGTAACGCTCCACGTGGTGTAAGTTGCACTTTTTTAAACAAGAATGGCACTAAGATGACGTTTAGCTTCTTTGCGGAATTCGTTTAAAGGCATAGGAGCATTGAAGCGAAGAGTATTATTTTCACGATGTAGCTCTTTTGTTTCAATTGCATAAATGCTTCCACTCTTATCACTTCGTGCATTAAGATTGTTCAGATACTGAATGTAAGAAGGTTTTGTAAAGGCAATGGTCAGAGCGTCCATTGCATGGTGGCGATGGTCGTTACGCTTCGTCCAGTCTTTTATTCGCTTTATTTTTCTTCCATCTCTATCTTCTATGACTTCGGTTAGACCTAATCTATCATATTTCTCGAAATTCAATTCCTTCATTACATCAATCAATTGCCAATCTTCACGCAATCGGTCAGTTATTTTTCCCGTTGTAGGGGTTATTGTTTTAACCAATTCACCCAAAATTTCATAGGCTTTTCTAGCTATATATTGCGTATTACGAAGGTCGCGATTGATAAAATCAGAAGGAATATCAGCTTCCGACATCATCAGTTTTTTGTATTTCCCTGAACTTATTGCATTCTCTTTTAAGAGCGTATCAAGTTTCTTTTTATATTCTTCTATTCCTTGTTCGCCGTATTTTTCTTTAACAAAATCAAAAGCTGTCTTATTACTCTTAGCAAGATTTACATCTCGTGCTTCAATAGTTTTATTTCCGAAAGAATCATCAAACAAACGTGCTTTTGGAACAATATGTTCAATATCAAAATCCTTAGAAAAAAGTTTTTCTTTAGGAATATAAGTATTCGAATAGAGGGTTTTAAATCCGTTAGCCTCAAGTTCTTGATACAATTTATATTTTACAATATCATTGCGACTAATATAAGATAAGCCAAATTCTGTTTGCAAAATTTCAGTAATACGCTTATTTTCAGCAGCATTTTGATTAATTGATTTGGTTCTTTCTTCACGTTTAGCAGCACTACTTTTTAACTCACGTGCCATTTCGATTCTTATTTCATCAGGCTTTCCATATTCGACAATAATAGCGTTGATTACATTAATCATTTGGTTAAGAATCTTCTCAACAACAGGATTTCGCAAACTATTCTTTGGCAACAAGTCCAATCTATCTTTATAAACCTTTTGTGCTAATTCTTCTTTTGTAAGCGAACGAACCGAATGATTATAGCCAGCTCTTTCACAAGCTTCACTATAATCATATCCATCATGAAGATGAGGTAAAATTTTACGAATGGCTTTCACACTAATGTTACCATAATCATCTTCAAACGTAGCATCGGCAAGCACAGAAGCATATTCTTGAGGGAATCCAAAGTTTGCTTCCAGTTTATTTAATAACGATTCATTACCCGTTCTTGACTTGTCGCTTTCATACGAATACAGCAAATGCCAAAGTTGATACATTGGTTGCTTTTCTAACTCATGTTTCTCTAACGATGGATTAAAATCAAGAATATCTGTATTGAAACCTAAATTCTTGAAAATTGTTGCAACATAATGACGAATATCTTCAGCTGAAATTTTCTTAAAATTGCATTCTTCGTGTCCTGTTTGTGTAATAATACGATTATAACATTCAAAGAGAACAGCTTGTGTACGATTACCTTCTAACTCTTTAAAATTTAAATCCCAATGCTTACCTTTCTTATTTATCGTCTTTAAAGCTTCTGTTTCACTCAACTTTGCTCTAACGCTTAATTCATTGTAGAGCAATGCTTTTTCCTCTTCGTCGAGTGGACGACTTTCATTTATTTCTGTATCAATAAGTAAAACATTATTTAAATTCTGCCAAATTCTAAACTCTTGATACATTGGAGAAGATTTAGGAGCAACTTTCGACCCAATAAGTATTTCTTTTTCTTTGCCTTCAATTATAACTTTTTCTTTTTTCTGTTCAAGCTCACAAATTGAAATAAGACCTTTTTTACTCTTCAATGGGCGTTGATAGAAAATAATAATATCTCTAATTTCTTTTTTCAATTCGGGTGTTAGCTCTTTATGAAAAGCAGCTTGAGTTTCCCAAATCTTTTCAAACTCATCTAAATAATCTTGACGATAGAAAGGTTTATTCTTAATGCTTACATGTGGATTTTCTTTCAATGAAGCCCAAACATACTGTCCCACTGTTTGTTTATTGAAATAAAGTTCCTTACTTCTGTCGCTAATTTCTCCAAGAAGTCCACTTGTATTTTCAATTTGTCCTTTCAAATCACTAACGACAAAAGTCAAAACTTCTTTATCAACTTGTTTATTCAACGCTTCAATACGCCACTTTAAAGGTTGCATTTTCTTATCCAATCCTTTTAAATCAGCAGTATAAATACCATACTTAGCAAGGAAAATTTTAGTTGTATTGACTTTAGTTTTGCCTTCTAATTGTTGATAAAAATCATCGGTCAGTATTTCAGGGTAATACTTCTTTTGCTCCTCCCATATTCTATTTAATTCACTTTCCAAGTCAGAACGATAATAACTTGGCGAAAACTTTTTGCCTTTATTTAGCAATTGCAACGAATACTCAGCAGGAGTTAAATTTTCTTCATACAATTTCTTAGCAATAGTCATTCCATCGAAAACCTGTCCATCTTCCTTACTATTAGCTTTTCTATTACTTTTATAGCCACGTTTCTTATTGAGCATAAACAGAATGCGGGCAAATTCGTGTAAAGCAACTTCTTCTGTTGCAGCTTTAGCACGAAGTTTATAAGTTTCAAAAGTCGATGCTTTTCCTTCTTCATACATAGATTCTGAACCGAGTAAACCTCCTATTTGTAAACAATCACAAAGATTTTGTCTACGCAATTTATAGCGTTGAAGATTTATTCTCGCACTATGTCGCTGTTGTCTATCAGAATTGGTAGTAATTGCTTTTCCCTTTTCAAAATTACCTTTCTCATCTATTGTCAATGGATTTACTCTTACTCCAAGACGGATAATAGACGATTTTTCACTTTCGGTTTCTGCTTCATTCACTAAAGCCCAACCAATGCTTGTGGTTCCCAAATCTAAACCTAAGATTTTCTTCATGATTAACGTATTAATGTTTTGTGTAAAATTACGAAAAACATTTTAAATAGCAACATTTAACATAAAAAAGTTTGCAAATGTCATAAAAAAGCGTATTTTTGCAATACTAATTTTAAAGCATTCACAATAAGGATTATTCCGTTGTGAAAACATTAGGTTTGCCTCGACCTTTAACGGGGCATTTTTTATGCCCTATTTTTAATTAAATTTGGAGCGATATTTTAAAAGTATATGGCTCAGTAGCAATAAGATAAATAAAAAAAGTTCCATGCTGGTTTGCATGGAACTTTTTTGTTTATAATAATATAATTATTATTTTCAGCTTACTTTACTCTTTCTTCTGAATCCAACATGTGTTCTGGTGAAAGAATTTGGTCGAGTTGTTCTTTTGCAAGAACACCCTTTGCGAGTACAAGGTCGTAAACAGAACCACCTGTTTCGAGTGCTTCCTTAGCAATCTTTGTGCTGTTCTTATAGCCGATGTATGGGTTAAGAGCAGTTACGATACCGATAGAATTCTTTACAGTTTCAGCGTTATGTTCACGGTTTACAGTGATACCATCGATGCACTTCTCACGGAGAGTATCCATAGCGTTGCCCATCCATGTAATATCTTCTACCAAGCATTGCATGATAACTGGTTCCATTACGTTCAATTGCAATTGACCAGCTTCTGCAGCCATCATTACAGTTGTGTCGTTACCAATTACCTTGAAGCATGTTTGGTTAGTAATTTCAGGAATAACAGGGTTTACCTTACCTGGCATGATACTTGAACCTGGAGCCATTGGAGGCAAGTTGATTTCGTGAAGACCACAACGAGGACCAGATGCCATAAGACGAAGGTCGTTGCAAATCTTAGAAAGTTTAACTGCCAAACGCTTCATTGCGCTGCTGTAGTTTACTAAATCGGTTGTATCAGGAGTTGCTGCAACGAGGTCTTCACTTGCTTTGAAGGCGTAACCTGTAAACTCACTCATCTTGCGAGCGCAGATTTGTGGGAAACCAGGAGCAGCATTCAAACCTGTACCGATAGCTGTACCACCCATATTGATTTCTAAGAACATGTCGGCAGCTTGGTTCAAGTTGCTAATTTCAGCTTCGAGCAAGTTGGCAAAAGCATTGAATTCCTGACCGCTTGTCATAGGAACAGCGTCTTGGAGTTGTGTACGACCCATTTTAATATCCTTCTTAAACTCTTCAGCCTTCTTGCGGAAAGAAGCAACGAGGAGTTGAAGTTTTTCTACCAATGTCTTGTTCATGCGAATCAAAGCCAAGTGGATAGCTGTTGGATATGCGTCGTTTGTAGATTGACCGCAGTTAGCGTGGTCGTTAGGAGCGCAATATTTGTGTTCACCTTTTTGGTGTCCGAGAATTTCACAAGCACGGTTTGCGATAACTTCGTTAGCATTCATGTTTACTGAAGTACCTGCGCCACCTTGTACCATGTCGGTAACGAAATCTTCATGGAATTTACCATCAATAATTTCGCGGCAAGCCTGTGCCATAGCGTCGCAAATAGCGCCATCAATTTCGCCTAATTCACGGTTAGTTTCAACTGCTGCTAACTTAACGTAAGCCATTGCGATAACGTAGTCTGGGTAGTCGCACATTCTTGTGTTAGAAATGTGGTAGTTATTCACTGCACGTTGTGTTTGCACACCATAGTATGCATTAGCTGGTACTTGAAGGTCGCCCAAAAGGTCGCTCTCAATACGGAACTCTTTGTTGTTTGTTTCGTTTGCCATGTTAGTTGCAAATTTATTAATTAGTTGTATGTTTTGTTTCTTCTTGGTGAAAAATTATTGAAAAATACCTCAAAGCCTTGGTTGTAGACACCATTTTAATATTTGCTTTTTATAGTATTATCAATTGCGTTTTCAAAATATTGGCATTGCCTTTTTCATTACTTTGAGCGTGCCAACAATTTGTTGTTACGACTTTTTACTTTCATCTTTGATTAACGATGCAAAAGTAGCAAATTATTAGTTGGTTAGGGAAAATTTGCTATCAAACATTTATAAGTTAGCAAACTTTAACAGATAATTTAAAATACACAAATTCAACATTTTGTTGGGCATTTTTCGCTTTTGTGAACTTTATCGTAACAGTTACCAATTGCAAATAGAATAAAGTTTAGAAATGCAAATATTCATTTACTATCTGATATTAATGAAATTAGAATAACTGGTGCATTTTGTCAAACGTTATAATTTTTCGTTGGGTTTCAGTTTCGACTCTATTATAAGATGATAGTATTGCCCAAATCTGAATCCGACAAATTCTATCAATATAGGCTGTTTTTCACTTCAAAACAGCCTATTTTGAACTTCAAAACAGGCTGTTTTGTCTTTCAAACAATATATTAGAAAAAGCAAGCAAACTTGGTTTTAAAACCTCACTTGCTTGCCTAAAAAATTGAATTATGTCAGTTAAAAATTATTCTTGCCCATTAATAGTCTGCATTCTGTGGGTCGAACTCAGCCCAACCTGCTGTCCAATCGTCATTTGCAGAGAAAGCTCCAACGTAAGGAACAGAGATGAAACCTGTAAGATTTTGGAATGAAGCTGCATTGAGGATAGGACTTGTTGCAAGTGGTGTGTAACCGTTCATTCCTACAAGTGTTTCCCATGTTGGCAAGATATTATTACCACTTTGAGCCTTAAAGAAAGTTGATGTGAATGAAGGCTTTGTTGGGTCGGTTACCTTGTTTTTGTAATCAGTTACCAACTCATCTTTGTAGATTTTGTTGTAATCTGAACCAACAATATCCATACCTGCAAGCCAAATGTTGTTCAATTTCAATGCACCAGCTGTTGCTGCTTGTTGGGTTGCACCCTTTTCATTATCTAAGATGACACCAATAGGATAACCAACTGCCAAAGAGTTGTAACAACTCAAGCGAGAATTTCTACGAATGTGCATGGCTGCTTGGAATTTTCCGAGTGCTGAACCATTGTTTGGATTCATTGTACCACCATTAATATAATCAACAGAATTTACAAAACTTTTGTCCATCTTTGGACCAACGAATGTTATATTAGAGAATTTTGCTGTTGTGTAAGGTTTTACGTCTGAACCAGAAGCATTATTATCGCTTTCGAAGCCGTTACTCTGTGAAGTATCAGCAATTTTAGAATCGCGAATTACTAAACCAAACTGTACGTTACCACTAAATCCATTGTCTGTATCAAAATCATCGTCCCAACCTCTGTAAGCTATAAGATATTTTGCATTAGCTGTACCACCAAACCATTCGTAAGAGTCATCATTTGAGTAAGAAACTTGAATATGGTCAAGTTGAGTTTTGCTACCTACTGAGCCAAGTGTCAAGCCATTGATTTCCTTATCTTTCTCGAATGGGAAGCCAGCAAACTCGATGCGTACATAACTCAACGCTCCTGAATTATCTTGATTGTCATTTCCACCATGTTTTGTGCGAGGACCACCTTCAATTTGCATTTCCGTTTGGTTGTTCACAGCACGTCCACAAAGAATAATTCCGCCCCAATCGCCAGGTTTTCTGCTACCTTTTGCTTGCGCAGATGTAAATACAATTGGTGCTTTTTGATTTCCTATGGCTATCAACTTTCCGCCTCGTTCAGCAATCAAAGCAGCCTTTGTAGTTTTATCACCCTTTATAATCGTTCCTGGCTCAATGGTAAGTTCAGCTCCTTCAGCAATATAGACCCAACCTTTCAATAAATAGGTACCACGCTTCAAGGTTTGTTTTCCTTTGAAAATGAATTCTTGGTCGCCATTACCGATTTCTTTTCCATTAGCATCTTCTTTGCCATTGGTAAACAGAACGTTGCTACATGTTTTGATAGAGCCCTCTGTACCCCATTGATAAGCGGTTGGCTGGATTGGTGTTACAACAGTTTCGTCATCGCTACTACATGCAGTTAATCCTGTTGCTACGGCAAGGATTGCCATGAATCCTAAAGTTTTCAAATTTTTCATCATAATATTTGCTTTTAAATAAGAGATTTTATTTATGAATTTTATTTCCTTTTTTAAGTTTTATCTTAGAAATTATAGATTGCAGAGATACCTATGTTTTGTCCAGGTTGGTATGAACGTGAAACTTCTGTTATCTCTTTATGGTTACCATTTGGATAAGTAACGTTCGCAAATTGTTTGTAATAAACCTTCTCTGCCAACAAATCACGAATGCTTAACTTCACTTCAAAATGTTCACCAAATTTCTTTGATGCAGTAAGGTCTATCATGTTGCGAGGCATTTCGTAGCTATCAGGAACACGAGAATTTACATCGTTACCTGAAGAAGTGCCTTCGCTGCGTCCCACACCAATGATTCTTTTTCCGATTCTGTTATAAAGCAAAGCAATACTAAGCTGATTTTTTGTATCATTATAAAATATTCCCGTGTTAATTAAGTAAGGAGATTGACCTTGCATTGGGCGGTTTTCTTCTTTAGCACCTTTCTCAAAGTTCACTTTACTCTTTATCAATGCTCCATTAAACGACCAACTAAAGTTAGAAAGTCCGATGAAATCAAGTGTCTTTTTAATATCAAGTTCAACTCCAAAGTTATTGGCTGAAAGCGCATTCTTGTAAGAATATATCAAATCAGTACCACCTGCAACCGTATAAGTCCACTCAATAGGAGAGTCGAAATTCTTATAAAATGCTGCAAAAGAAATTTGTTCACCTCTGCTTGGATAATATTCGTAACGTAAATCAACGTTGTTGATATAAGCATTGGTAAGATTTGGATTACCTTGAACATTGGAAGCGAGGTCGAAATCATAGAATACTGATGAAGAAACTTCTCTAAATTCTGGTCGGTTAATACTTCTTCCGTAAGACAATCTCAACTGATGTTTGTCGTTAAACTTATACGTTGCGTTGATAGAAGGGAAGAAATCATTGGTTTTATAGTAAGTACTTACATGACTTATTTCCGTGTCTTTTGTGTTCGAAACCAACTCCATATTGTTGTGTTCGAAGCGAAGACCAGCATAAACGCCTAACTTTCCAAAAGGCAAAGATACCGTAATGTAGCCTGCTCCCAAGGTGTTGTGTCCGTCATAATCATTGCGGAAATGCATTTGTTCTAACAAATGGAGTTTATTCTCACCAAAGTTAGCCTCATCGCTCAGCAAGGTTGGTAAATCCATATATCTGAATCCAGCGGGCATTTCATTGTATGCTACATTCCAATTGTAAATAAATTCGCGCGTTTTATACTTTCTTGTGCGATATTCTCCATAGCCTCCCACTTTCAAAAATGGTTCCCAACCATTAAAATTAAATTGGTGTTTGTAGTTTACTCCTGTTGAAACGATATGCTCATTTAGCTTCGTCCATTCGCGAGAAATATCGTTTCCAGTAGAAAGTCCCATTTTATCAGTTTCAATAGCATCGTCCATCAAGTAACGACGACGGTCTGGTATGCTTCTATTTGCAAAAGCATATCCTACACTCCAATCTAATTTGTCTTCATTCAACAAGTGTTTTCCTGTCAATTGCGTATTAAAAATACTTCTACTACGATAGTACTCTTCAGCAGCATTTTCCTTATTCGACTGTGCATTCACGCCCTCTCGCCAAGTATAACGCTGATTGCCGAGCTGATTAAAGATGTTTTTTAAATGAAATTTGTGATTTCCATTGGCAGATAGATAGGTTAAATTCAACATACCACCTAATCTCACGTTGTGATTAAATTGTTCGTCTTTCGAATGCCTTAGATAATTTTCCTTATCGTTTTGAGCATCGTAAATTCCAAAAAGATTATTTTCCATGTTTCGGTAACTTCGGTACTCGTTGTTATAACTTACCACTGCTATCATACCCAACTTGTTGTCACCAATATGCCACTGATGGTTCCAATTGGCAGAAAACTTAAAGTCGCCTAATGGCTTTTTAGTCCTAACTAACCAATTATTATTAAAACCGTTATTCAAAAGGTCGGTCAAATCGCCTGATAACTTCTTTAATTCCCCATTGATTCCACCTTTTAAACTACGTAAACCACCATCAAATCCTAAAAAATCTGTACTCGAACCTTTGTTACTTTTAAAATCTTGAAAGGCCGATTTTGTATTCCAATTACCACCAAGGCTCAACGAAAACGAGTTTTCTGATGGTATTTCCTTTGTATTAACGATGATAAAGCCGCCACTGTAATCAGCAGGATACTCAGCTGAGGGAGTTTTTACCACTAATAAATTATCAATTTGTGAACTTGGAATAATATCGAACGAGAAAGCGCGTGAGTCTGCTTCCGAACTTGGCACAGCTCCCCCATTTATCCATACGTTATTGTATCTTTGCGATAAGCCACGCACCATTACGAACTTATCTTCTATCAAACTGATTCCTGGAACACGTCTGATAATTTCACCAGCATTGGAATCTTGTGTTTTTGTTATTTCTTGTGCCGAAATGTTACTCATCATAAATGGACTATTCTTTGCCATTTGTACAACCGATGCTTGGGTTGTTTGTCGTCCATTAGCTGTTACCGTAACCCCGGCTAACATTTGTTCGTCTTGGTCTAACTCTATATTAAGAACTTGTGTACCGTCTTTTTCTGCTCGTATGCCACTTACTTTTTTTGGCTTATACGACACATATTTAATTACTAATACATAGCTTTGCTCGTTCAAATTGGTGAGCAAAAACTTTCCATCAATATCGGTTACTCCTAAAAGTTTACCCCCTTCCATTTCTATAGTAGCCCCAATCAATGGTTCTTTTGTTTTAGAATCCTTCACCATGCCACAAATCTCTTGTGCCATAGCGTTTAAATTTACCAAAAGTAGCGTAGCGATTGCTACTAATTTTTTTTTGCTTTTCATTCCTTATTTATCGAATTTTTATTGACGATGCAAAGGTACGAGAGCAATATTACAGAATCGTTACTATAATTTTATCAAAATCCTACAAAATTATTACATATTTATTACAGATATAAAAATGGTTTGTTTTTCCGTAATAATAAGATTTTATTCATTAAAAGCTAATAAGATATGATGTTCCAATGGCTAAAAAATGCATGTATTCACCACTCTTTTTGCTATTTGGAGGCAGGAGGTCGTAATCAAATAGGACACGAACGGCATAACTTTTACTGGCTTTATAAGTAAGTGAAAGACCTGTGCCTATTCCTATTCTTGAATGAGTACTTGTTTCTATGGATTTTAGGTTGGGGCGATAATGTACAAATTCTGGTAACAAGCGACTTCCCACTAACCAACGATTAGAAAGTGGGTAAGAGAAATAGGCTCCTATGCCCAATTTCAAGGCATCAACTGAATTATCTTCAGTTTTAACATCATTGACAATAATACGCATGCGACTAAGCGAAGTCCTACCCCCAACTCCAAAATAAGGATTTAGGAAGTAAGCGCCCTCAATTCCAACCATGCAGTCTGACGAGGTTTTCAATTTTACTCCTTCAATATCATAGCTACTTAATGGAATGCCCACCGCAAGACTTAAACTAAGAAATGAAGGTTTGCTCATTTTCTCGAATGTTTCTGCCGTTCTTTTGTAATATAAGCCACGATTTTTGAATATCAAATCACCAATATAATAGCCCAATTCTGTTGATAAGATGCCTATTCCAGCACCTGTAATGACATCACTCAACCAATGTTTGTTGTTCGCCATACGCATTGCGCCCGTTGCTATGGCTACACTATAAGCACCAATGCCTATCCACGGACTGCGATGCCCATATTCTTTGGTGAGCATGGTGGCGGTCATGAATGCCGTAGCAGTGTGCCCTGACGGGAAAGAGCGTTTATTTGAGCCATCAGGGCGTTCGACTTGGGCTGACATTTTCAACGAATTGACTAATCCTGCCATAATAGCTACCGAAAAAGCATCTGACAAAAACATTCGTGTCCAACTGCTTCTGCCCTTTACACCCAACGCTTTCATACCAACCAAGACGGCTGCGGGAGAATATTGAAGGTAGTCATCTAAATGGTCATGAAACTGTGGCAGATAGGTATTGCGTAGACTTCGGAAATGAGCATCTTGCCCACCAACCACCATACCAGCTACAAAAAGCGGAGCAGTATAGCTCACTATCCGACCAAAGCGACTATCTGAAATCTTATCTATTTTAAGAGTATCTTTTATTTCAGTGGGAATGGTATCGTTTGCTTGCTTCAAAGAATCGCAAACAATAGGTGAATTTTTCAGTGGAAATCCGCTTTGGTTTAATTCATCTGCATGTATTTCTATCAATGGTACCAACACCAAAGCTATAATTAATAGTAGTTTTCGTAAGCACCTAACTTCTTTCATTATTCAATTTATGGGTTTGTATTTATAAAAGGTAGTTTCTAAAAATTACCTCCGTTATATATGACTTTAAGCCATTTTGTTTCGAATAGTGTACACATTAATATACGATGCAAAAATAAGGATATTTTCCGAACTAACAAGCCAAAGGATAATAAAATATTTTTTTTTCACAAAGATAAACCAACGACTTTATTTTTCAATATAGCCTGTTTTGAAGCACAAAAGAGCCTATTTTGAAGCTCAAAACAGGCTCTTTTGCATTTCAAAAGGGTTTATACCCTAAAAAAACAACCCCATCTTCGAAAAACGAAAATGGGGTTTTGCTTTCTCAATCCACTATATCTATAAAACTATGAAACTAAGTTCTTATTAATTTTTATTACCTGAAAAATACTTGTAGCAACTACAGCTACCACTAAAATTAATGTCATCATTTCTATTTTCTCCTAAATTTAAATAGAGAACCCTTTGTTCTCCGTCATTCATTATCCTGTTTGTGTGTGCAAAGTTACAACAATTACAATATTTGAAGGCACAGAAAAGAAATGAAACTCCACAAATTGCCGATTTATTGCCATGTGTCAATTCATTTGATTTTTATCAATTACATATGATAGATTCTAAAAATTACCACCGCAAGAAATATACTTAGGATATGGATTTCGTTTTGTTTTTCTTTGGTTTCTTTTTGGTTCAAATCGCCAATTCGTGCAGTTGCATAGCTCGCTACGCGCCCTTACTCATTGACAATTTGCTTACAAAAGGAAAAGCAAATTAAAACAAAGCTAATTTTTAGAACCCACCATATTTGTCCAACTCACTATTTTTTACTAAATTTGTTCGGAAATCATAAAAGACCAATCATGGAAAAGAACGAAGAACTCAGAAACGCATGGGATTTTGTGGAACATACAGGTATCAGTATCTTCCTTACGGGAAAGGCTGGAACGGGTAAAACCACATTTCTTAAAGCAGTTAAGGAGCATAGCACAAAGCGTATTATAGTGGTAGCACCTACGGGCGTAGCGGCTATCAATGCAGGCGGTGTTACGATTCATTCGTTTTTCCAACTCCCACTATCGCCTTTCATACCCGAAAGTAGAGTAAAATCTAAATTTGATTACGGTAAAGAGAAGCGCAAAATATTTCGCACACTCGACCTTCTCATCATTGACGAAATCAGTATGGTGCGTGCCGATATTCTCGATGCCATAGATTCTGTGTTAAGACGATTTCGTGAACACAACAAACCATTTGGAGGCGTGCAACTTTTAATGATTGGCGACTTGCAACAGCTTACGCCTGTGGTTACAGCAGACGAGGAAGAATTGCTAAAAAAATACTATGAAACACCTTATTTCTTTGGTTCAAGGGCTTTACAGCGCATACAGTACGTTACCATAGAACTCACAAAAGTGTTCCGACAGCAAGACCAAAAGTTCATAGATATTCTCAATCATTTCAGAGAAGGAAAGGTTACGAATGAGGATTTCAAGCTATTAAACTCACGCTATCTTCCTAATTTTAAAGAAGATGAGAACAGTAACTACATCAAACTCACCACGCACAACAGAATAGCTGACAACTATAACAACCAAAAATTAGCACAAATAAAAAATAAAGCCTATACATTCACAGCTGAAACGCAAGGGATATTTCCCGAAACAAACTATCCTGCCGACTATAAGCTAACGCTAAAAGTGGGCGCACAGGTGATGTTCATTCACAACGATAGTCGCGGACGATATTATAATGGTAAGATTGGGCGCATAACCTATATTGATGAAAACCAAATATTAGTGCTTTGTCCAAACGAAACTGAAGCTATTGAGGTGGAACAGAACGTTTGGGAAAACACGAAATACACGCTCAACGAGAAGACAAAACAGATTGAAGATGAGGTTGTTGGTGCATTTCGGCAATATCCTTTGCGCTTAGCGTGGGCAATAACCATTCATAAAAGTCAAGGACTAACCTTCGAACACGCTATCATTGATGCACAATTGGCTTTTGCATCAGGACAAACGTATGTGGCATTGAGCCGCTGCCGCACATTGGAAGGGTTGGTATTGGCAACAACTCTAAACCAAAATGCAGTCATCAACGACCAACGTGTGAATCAATATATTGAACAACAAAACGTAAATGCACGACAAAGTATTGAGAATTTACCTGCTTTGAAAGAAGAATATTTCAGATTTTTGCTTTTAGAAATGTTTAATTTTGCAGATATTTTCAACAATGTGTCAGCTACATTCAGAACCTTAGTTGAATATTTCCACAAGTATCAAAAGACCATTGCGTTACATCGCACCACAATGGACGACATGAAAAAACAAATAATAGCAGTTTCTGAGAAATGGGAAACCCTTGTAAAGAACATGCCTGCAAGTGCTTTGCACGATGAGAAGTTCTTGGAAAGAGTGAAAAATGGCGCCCGTTATTTCCATAGCAACCTAACAGAATTGGTGTCAATGCAATTGGAAAAAGCAAAGGAAGTGGAGGGAAACAACCAAATGGGTATGCAAAAATTGCAAGAAAACATTGCAGAAACAAAACAAACTTACATTGCCAAACGCTTACTTTTAGAGGACATGATGGACGAAACCTTTACGACACAAGCCTATTTAAGAAGCAAACAAGAAGCAACATTGATAGCAATAGGCGATGGAAACATAGAAACTAAACGGAAAAAGAGAAAAAAAGAAAAGCCCATAAAGGAAGAAAAAATACCAACTCATGTTGTTTCATACACTTTATTCAGAAGCGGAAAAAGCGTAGAACAAATTGCACAAGAACGAAAACTTGCTATCAGCACCATTAATGGTCATCTATCTAAATATGTAAAAAGTGGAGATTTAAGCATCACAGAATTGGTTGATGAAAAGAAAATAGACCGCATCAAACGTATTGCAAAAGGAGTTGGGAGCGAAAGTGGATTAAAAGCAATCAAAGACTTATGCCCAAGCGATTACACCTACGAGGAAATAAAACTGGTATTGATAGACATCAATAAGGCGAAACAATAAGCATTTTTGCATAAAGAAAGGAAAAATGTAATTTTAACCAATTTCAAAATGAAATGCAAAACGTGCAATAAAGTTCTCAAAACCCTTTATTATAAGAGAAAAAATATAAAATCAAAGAGGAAATAGAGAACATATTATTAATAAATTGAGCAATGTTACACATAAATTTTCATAATTCAGTAAAAAAAAGACAGAAATAATTTGTATTCTACATTTTTATCCATACCTTTGTAACATCAATTCGAAAAGTTTTGATTACAAACAAGACAAAATAGTTATTAGTAAGTTAATAGTCAAACAAATGTAATTGGTAGTTCCTCGTGATGAAGATTTACTAATGAGAATTGAGTCAAGTAATTTTTTGAGTTATTTAGTTAAGTGGCAAAGCCTATGTCTGCGTGAGCAAACATAGGCTCTTTTTTATTGCAAAAATTAAAGCAAAGCTGTCATTAATGAATAAAGAAAAATATAAAATTAAGTACTTAGCAAATTATTTACAAATACTTCACAGAAATGACTTATGTCAAATATTTTAAAAAATAAAATATTAAAAACCAATAAAAACACAATATTTTGTTATCAAAAAGTTATATTTGCACATCACAGAAACTAAAATAGGAAAGAAAAAGAATATGGATAACTTAAGATTTGAAGTTGTAAAAGATGCTTTCAGAAAACGTCCTGTAGAAATTACCCCTGCTAACGTGCGACCATCTGAACTTTTTGGAAGGTTAGTCTTTAACCGTGAGAAAATGTACAAATATCTTCCGTCGAATGTTTATGAAAAGATGATGGAAGTAATGGACGGTGGCGAACGCTTAGACCGCTCTATTGCCGACGAAGTTGCGAAAGGAATGAAGCAATGGGCAATGGAAAATGGTGTTACACACTATACCCATTGGTTTCAGCCACTAACGGAAGGAACAGCTGAAAAGCACGATGCCTTTATCGAACCGAATGGAAAAGGCGGCATGATGGAGGAGTTTTCTGGAAAATTATTGGCACAACAAGAACCTGACGCAAGTTCTTTTCCCTCAGGAGGTATCCGTAATACATTCGAAGCGCGAGGCTATTCAGCATGGGACCCAACAAGTCCAGTGTTCATTATAGACGATACGCTTTGTATTCCAACCATTTTTATTTCATATACTGGGGAGGCTCTCGATTACAAAGCACCGCTTTTGCGCTCGCTTAGAGCCGTAAATAATGCTGCAAAGGAGGTGTGTCAATACTTTTATTCTGATGTTAAAAAGGTTCATACAAACTTAGGTTGGGAGCAAGAGTATTTCCTTGTTGACCAAGACCTTTTCTTTGCACGACCAGACCTCATGCTTACAGGGCGTACTTTAATGGGACACGACTCTGCAAAGAACCAACAAATGGACGACCACTACTTCGGAACAATCCCCGAAAGAGTACAAACGTTCATGAAAGACTTAGAGATTCATGCTTTAGAACTCGGCATTCCTGTCAAAACTCGCCACAATGAAGTAGCACCAGGACAATTCGAATTGGCTCCAATCTTTGAGGAATGCAACTTGGCAGTAGACCATAACATGGTATTAATGGCACTGATGAAGAGGGTAGCATCACGGCATGGATTCCGCGTTTTGCTACATGAAAAGCCTTTTGCAGGTATCAATGGCTCGGGCAAACACAATAATTGGAGCCTTGCAACAGATACTGGCGTATTGCTACACAAGAGTGGAAAGACCGCAAAAGATAATCTTCGATTCATTGTTTTCGTGGTGGAAACTTTAATGGGAGTTTACAAACACAACGCACTTTTAAAGGCTTCTGTAATGAGTGCGACGAACGATCATCGCTTAGGAGCGAACGAAGCACCACCCGCAATCATATCTTCGTTCTTGGGAAAGCAATTATCTAACATCTTAGAACACATTGAAAAGGCTGATTTAAAAGATATTTTCACGATAAAAGACAAGCAAGGTATGGAACTGGATATTACTGAAATTCCAGAACTTTTCATTGATAATACGGATAGAAACAGAACCTCTCCATTTGCATTTACAGGCAATAGATTTGAATTTCGTGCCGTTGGTTCAGAAGCAAACTGTGCATCTGCACTTATCGTTCTTAACACTGCTGTGGCAGAAGCACTCACAAATTTCAAACAAAGGGTAGATTCTTTGACAGCGAAAGGAACTCCATTAGACAATGCGTTGATAGAAATTTTGCGTGAAGACATTAAGATTTCAAAGCCAATACACTTTGATGGCAATGGCTACAGCGACGAATGGAAGCAAGAAGCCGCTAAGCGTGGGCTTGATTGCGAGGCAGTCTGCCCTATTTGTTTCGATGCTTATCTGCGTGAAGACTCTGTAAAAATGTTCGAAAACATGAATGTAATGCACCGCAAAGAGTTAGAAGCACGCAACGAAGTGAAGTGGGAAACCTACACAAAGAAAATCCAAATTGAAGCAAGAGTTATGGGTGATTTGGCGATGAACCATATCATTCCCGTTGTAACACATTATCAAAGTAGGTTGGCAAAGAACATTAATTCGATGATAAAGATATTCGGACAAGAAGAAGCCAAGAAACTTACAGCACGCAATGTAAAGATTGTGAAAGAAATAGCCGAACGTATGCAAGCGATAGAAATGGGAGTTGACGAGTTGATTGAGGCTCGAAAAATTGCCAATAAGATAGAAAATCAGCGAGAGAAAGCCATTGCTTATCACGACAACATTGCTGTAAAAATGGAAGAAATACGTTATGAGATTGATAAACTTGAGTTGATTGTGAGCGATGATATGTGGACATTGCCTAAATATCGTGAACTCTTGTTCATCAGATAACAAACGCTTGTTCGTCAGATAGTTTATTTTTTTTCATCAGACAATAATCTTTTGGCATAGAGGTCAATCTTTTGTTCATCAGATAGAGTTGTAAAAAGGTCTAAAATCTATAAAAAGCAGGGCGAAATAGGTGTTTCGTCCTGCTTTTTATGGTATTTTCATTTTGCATGAATTATCTTTTCCGTTTGATTTATTTTTCTTTATAAATCAAATTATTAGCTCCGCTGGTGAGATGAAGCGCTTCTGGGTGCTGCATAATAAAGCTTTCTATGTGGCGAAGACGCTTCTCTTCAAAAATTTCATCTACTGCAATAAGGATTCCAGTTTCCTCAACTTCGCCAAATCCACAATTAATACCTGTTCCAAAGAGTTTCATTGTAGGCGAAAGATTCATATAAGCATTGACCAATGGAGGAATATTGTAACCTAATTTTCGTATTTCTCGGTTCAATATTTTATAGTTTTCTTTGAAATTTGGGGCATTAAATAGCGGTTCAAACTCTGTTGAAGGAGTATCTATCTTTAATGGTTTAATTGGTAGAATGAGGTCTTCATTATCGTTAAAGAATTTCTTCAAGAAATAAAGAATCATATCTCTGCCTCGACGAATATAAGATGGATACATTGTTACTTTGCCAAAGAAGTATTTACAATTAGGGTTTAGCACAGTAAGTGCGCCCAATCCGTCCCAAAGATTATCCAAAGCAAAAATACTTTTAGAGTTGGCACGAGCATTTTGGTAAGCTAATGACACAAAAGAACGACCTAATTCTACCGTGTAAGGTGCATATTCTTTGAGAAATTTGTCAGAGAAATGAAACATATGACTGGTTGCAAGGATAGGTTGCCCGTCCTTTCCGAACTGCCAATCTCCACCAAAGATATATCGATAGCCGCCTATAACCTCTTCGTTATCAGGATTCCAAACTATCAATTGTTTGCAGCAATTGTGCATAAGGTCAAACTCATCAATATCTTTTGCCTTGCCTGTTCCGCCACCAGCTGTTCGAAAAGCTTCTTCACGCAATCGTCCAACTTCGTCCATAAGGTGCGGAGCTTCGTCAGCCGAGAATACATAAATTTCATTATGACTCTTGTTGGTTACTCTCAACAATCTGTTGGGAGTAAGCTCACTCTTTAAAAGTTCCTTACTTATGGGTTGGATAATTTCTTCTTCCTTCATATTCTTGCTTTATATCGCACGCTTTCCATTTACCTTTTAAAGCTCATACACTTTATTTTGCACAAAATTCGCCCACTCTATTGGTGTCTTGCTTTTATCAAAAGTTTGCCAAGGAATAGGTTTTCCAAAACTTATTTTAAACTTTTTCCCAACATTTTTATACATTTCATCAACCAAAAAGAACATAGCAATGTTCACTTTTTTGATATATTTGTCGCTAAAATGTGCAATTTTATAGAATCGTTCCGAGTTCTGTCCACTAAAATGTATCGGCACAACATCACGCTTATACTCAACACTTTTGGTTATAAAAGTCTTTGTCCAAGGCAAGTCGCGAATGACACCATTTATTTTTCTACTATTCAAACCTGCTGGAAACATGAGCATGTGATTATCGCTGTTAAATCCAGCCTCAACCATTCGTGGAAAATCACGACTTTGTTTTCCTGTTTTATTAATACCAATGCTTACAGGTTTCAGCCCTGGCAAATTTAAAAGTAAATCGTTCACCAAATAACGAAATCTACCATCATAATGTTTACCTATGATTGAGCCAAGCGCAACGCCATCTTGCCCCCCTAAAGGGTGGTTGGATACAAAGGTGTAAAGTTTCCCATCGTTTTTGTCAGGAAGGTTTTCTAATCCCTCTATTTCAATCGTCATTTGAAGATATTTCACACATTCTGTAAGCCATTCTGTCCCCGTCTTATCACGGCTTTCCCAAAGGAATCTATTAACCTCATCTTCATGGATAATTTTCTTTACCCAATTCACCACAAAATTAGGAACATATTTTGCTTTTGAACCCATTTTATCTTGCAATATTTTCTCGATGTCGATTGTTTTCTCCATTGGTGCTATGTGCTTTTTATTCGCTTTGAGCTCTTAAACGCATGCAAATATAACAAAACCTTTTGAATTATTCAAAAATTTTACAAAAAAAAGATGTGATTTTACACGATTTTCATATACAAAATCTTCGAAGAATATTGCAGGAAATATAGAACAATGCAAGAAACAAAGGTTTTTGATTTTTTTATTCGCTGCGCACGCTCAATTTTCATTGATTTTTATGCTCAGCAAACACGTTTTATTTGCTCACGACAAATCTGCTAAAAATCAAGCCTTACTCATTTGAAACTTAAAACCTATTGTTTTGAGCTTCAAAAGTGCCTATTTTTCATTCTAAAACAATAGGTTTACTTTTTGGGCGATACTTTCTCTCGAAAATTTTAGCGAAAAAGAAGGAGAATTTTAACGCCACAATTGCACCAAATTTCACGAAAATAAAGCGTTGCGCATAAGGTTTCATAAATTTTCAGCTTTATCCTGACCACATTTACTGATAAACAAATGATTACAAAGATTATCCTTCTGATTCTATCTATCAAGTAAGGATTGATTTAAGTAATACTTTAACGTTAAATAACTTAAAAAAACGAAGTTCAAACAAATAATGTGGAGTAAAGGGGTGAAATGTGGGGAATTTTGTTTAACTTTGAACCGAAATTCCAATATAAAGAAGTACACATGAGATTTTTAGGTAGTATAGAAGCCAAAACAGATGCAAAAGGACGCGCTTTCTTGCCATCGATTTTCCGCAAGGTGTTGAACACCTCTGGCGAAGAATCGTTGATTATGAAGAAAGACGTTTTCCAACCTTGTTTGGTGATATACCCTGAATCGGTTTGGAACACAATGCTCGATAATCTTCGCAGCCGTTTGAATCGTTGGAACAGCCGCGACCAAATGATTTATCGCCAATTTGTGTCTGATGTTGAGTTCGTTACGTTAGACGGAAACGGACGATTTCTTATTCCAAAACGATACCTCAAAATGGCAAATATCAACCAACAAATAAAATTTATTGGTATGGACGATTGCATTGAAATATGGAATAATGACAACGAAAGTGCCTTCCTTGAACCAGAAGATTTTAGCCAATCGTTGGAAGAAATAATGGGCGCATCGTTTGAATCGAGCACTTCGACTGACGCTATCCGATAATATGATAAAAACAGCAGAAACATATCATGTACCCGTTTTACTAAAAGAGAGTATTGACGGGCTGAACATAAATCCCGATGGCGTCTATGTTGATGTTACTTTTGGCGGGGGCGGTCATAGCAAAGAGATTCTTTCACGTTTGAGCAAGAAAGGTCATCTTTATAGTTTTGACCAAGATGCTGATGCGGAGCAAAACATAAAAGGGATAAACAACATTGAAAAATTAGAAAACTTCACGTTTGTACGTTCCAACTTCAGATATTTGAAAAATTGGTTGCGCTATTATGGCGTTGAACAAATAGACGGACTTTTAGGCGACCTCGGTGTTAGCAGCCACCATTTCGACGATGAAGAGCGTGGATTTTCCTTCCGCTTCGATGCTCCGCTGGATATGCGCATGAACAAACGAGCGGGCAAAACTGCGGCTGATATTCTTTTGCAATACGAGGAAGAAGATTTGGCAAACATGTTCTACCTCTATGGCGAACTTAAAAACTCACGAAAAATAGCTGCGGCAATTGTAAATAGTAGAAAAACAAAGCCCATCTTAACAACAAAAGATTTTCAATCTGTTGTAGAACCCTTGTTTAAGCGCGAAAGAGAGAAAAAAGAAATGGCAAAACTCTTCCAAGCATTGCGCATAGAGGTAAACCAAGAAATGGCAGCTCTCAAGGAAATGCTCATCGGAGCAAGTGAAGTATTAAAGCCAAACGGACGACTTTCTGTGATAACCTACCACTCATTGGAGGACAGAATCGTTAAGAACATAATGAAAACTGGCAATATTGAGGGAAAAGTTGAACAGGATTTCTTTGGAAAAATCAACTCGCCTTTCAAGCTCATCAATAATAAAGTGATTGTGCCAAGCCAAAGTGAACAGAAAGAAAACCCACGCAGCAGAAGTGCAAAACTCAGAATAGCCGAAAAAATATAAATGAACGATAAGCTTACAGATAACAATGAAACTCAGGAAGTGGTTGCAAAGCCCATTTTCAGAATAAAAGAACGACAAGAAGAGGTTGCCAAGACAGATGTAATTGTTGGGCAATCCATTGATTCTGTGGCAAACGATGGCAACGAAATAGACCTTGAAATTGAAGAAAAAGTCAATGTAAAATCGCAAAACGGCACAAAATCTGTTGCAAAAGAAGAAAGCAACGATAACAATGCAGCCCAAGAGAATTTTGAAAAAATAACTGCGGAAGAGAAAGCACTGAAAAATGCAATAGAAGAACAAGCCCGAGAAGACGAGCAACCACAGTCGAACAACTTTACTTTAAAGAAGATTATCGGTGGCGACATCTTCTCTGCACAACTTTTCAGAAACAATATTTGGCTGATACTTATCGTGGTGTTTTTCACCATTATATATATATCAAATCGATACAGCGTTCAAAAAGACCTTATTGAAATTGATAAATTAGAAAATAAACTTTCGGACACGAAATATAGAGCGCTCTCAAGTAGTAGCCAACTGACTGAAAAATCGAGAGAAAGCCACGTCTTAGAATTGTTAAAAACAAAAAAAGATAGTGTGTTAAAAATGTCATCACGTCCACCATTTATTATTAACGTACCAACAAAATAATAATATGAGCAAATTTAATAACAAAAAAGTACTCCCACGTTATGTCATAATAGCAAGCTTTATGACCCTCGTAGCCCTTGCTGTACTTGGCAAATCTGCCTATATCATGTTGGTACAAAAAGACTATTGGTTGGAAGTAGCTTCAAAACAAAAGAACGATAGCCTTCCTATCCGACCTACTCGTGGTAATATTCTCAGTGCTAACGGCGAATTAATGGCAAGTTCATTACCCGAATTTAAAATTTACATGGACTTTGTTACACTCAAAGAAACAGGTAAAGATACGGCTTTTGTGGATAGTATTGACTACATCTGCAAAGGATTGGGAGAGATTTTTCCAGAAAAAACAGTTGGAGAATTTAAAGAACACCTCTTAAAAGGCTTGAAAGAACAACGCCGCCACTATCCAATTTGGAAATATCGCATTGATTATAATACATATAAAGACGTTAAAAAATTACCTATTTTCAAGTTAAACAAGAATAAAGGTGGCTTCCATGTTGAAGAATTTAATGCACGTCGACGCCCATTTGGCTCGTTAGCACAACGCACTGTGGGCGACCTTTATGGTGCTAAAGATATAGCACGCTGCGGATTAGAAATGTCGTTCGATTCCATTTTGCGTGGTACAAATGGTGTGGAAAACCGCAGAAAGGTTAGAAATAAGTTCCTCAGCATTACCGAAACACCTCCTATTGACGGCTCGGATATTGTTACAACTATTGATGTCAGCATGCAAGACTTAGCCGAAAGAGCTTTGTTAGAGGAATTACAAGAAATCAATGGTAACGTTGGAGTAGCCATTGTAATGGAAGTTGCGACTGGAGATGTTAAAGCAATTGTCAATTTAGATAAGTGTGAAGACGGTCAATACCGAGAAATTAAGAACCATGCCGTAAGCGATTTGCTCGAACCAGGGTCTGTTTTCAAGACTGCTTCCATGATGGTAGCGTTAGATGAAGGTGTCGTTGATACCATGTACACCATTGAAACAGGCGGTGGCGTATGGAATATGTATGGGCGAGATATGAAAGACCACAACTGGCGCCGCGGAGGTTATGGCACATTAACATTGCCTTGGTGCTTGAAATATAGTTCTAACATCGGTGTTAGTAGGATTGTGGACAATTTTTACCACAAAAATCCAGAGAAATTTGTACAAGGAATTTATAATTTAGGCTTGGCTGATGATTTTCAAATTCCTATCACTGGTTATTCGCCAGCCAAAATTCGTATGCCAAAAAAGAATAGCCGAGGACAATATACCAATTGGAGTGCAACAGCATTGCCATGGATGAGTATTGGATATGAGTCGCAAGTGCCACCAATTTCAACTCTTTCGTTCTACAATGCAATAGCAAATGGTGGAAAAATGATGCGTCCTCGCTTTGTAAAAAAGGTGATAAAAGATGGTGTTGTATTGGCAGAATATCCTCCAATTGTACAGCGTGAGCAAATTGCAAAGGAAAGTACCATTGCTCAAATGCAGCGCATTCTTACTGAAGTTGTATCGGAAGGATTGGGCAAAAAAGCAGGTTCTGACAAATTTTTGGTTGCAGGAAAGACGGGTACAGCACAGATGTCGAAAGGTGCAGTGGGCTATAAAAATGGTGTAACCGACTATCTTTTGAGTTTTGCGGGATTCTTCCCAGCCGACAAACCACGTTATAGTTGTATCGTTTGTATCCAAAAATCTGGTCTTCCAGCCTCTGGTGGTGGCATGAGTGGTGTTGTTTTCCACCATATAGCAGAAGGGATTATGGCGCAAAACCTAAAACTATCGGTTACAGATGCCAAAGATTCCACCGCTTCATTGCTACCTATTCCCAAGCGAGGTAACCTTTTAGCAGCCGATTATGTACTTTCATTCCTCGGTTTCAATGTTCAAAATGGTTTCAACGGAACCTACCCATTTGGTAACCATATTTGGGGAGCTGTCGAAGTAGAGAATAATAAGATAACATTTAATAAGAAAGAAAAAATAAACAAATCGGTTGTACCCGATATTCATGGTATGGGAGCGCGCGATGCCGTATTTCTCATGGAAAGCAGAGGTATAAAAGTAATTCTATCAGGGCGTGGTAAAGCCGTTGAACAGTCGTTAGCACCAGGCGATAGAATAAAGAAAGGCATGATTTGCAAAATCCGGTTTGCATAATTTTCGTTCGTTTTAGAGTTCAAAAAGGGAAATATATAGAGAGAAGCAAGATATGAAATTAAACGAATTGCTTAAAAATGTAAAGCCAATACAGATTATTGGCGATACAGAAAAAAACATTATTGGTATCAATATTGATAGCCGAAAAATAGAAAAAGACCATCTTTTTGTTGCTATAAAAGGCACTCAAACCGATGGTCATAAATACATAGACAAGGCAATAGAATTGGGTGCTTGCGCTATTTTGGTAGAAGATATGCCAGAAAAGCTTAGCGAAAACATTACCTACATACAAGTGAAATCGACCGAAGAGGCTGTTGGCAAGGTGGCAACAACATTTTATGGCGATCCATCACACAAATTAAAACTTGTCGGAGTTACAGGAACAAACGGCAAAACGACTGTTGCTACATTGCTGTACAATATGTTTCGCAAGTTTGGACATAAGGTTGGTCTCCTTTCAACCGTCTGTAATTACATTGACGACAAAGCTGTTCCAGCAAGCCACACTACCCCAGACCCAATAGAATTGAACATTTTATTGGCTAAAATGGTGGAAGAAGGTTGCGAATATGCTTTCATGGAATGTTCAAGCCATGCTATTCATCAACGCCGTATTGGTGGTTTAAAGTTTGCAGGTGGTTTGTTTACCAACTTGACACGCGACCATTTAGACTATCATAAGACATTTGAAAACTACAGAAATGCCAAAAAAATGTTCTTTGACGACTTAGGTAAAGACGCATTTGCAATTACTAATGCCGACGATAAGAACGGTATGATAATGGTTCAGAATTGCAAAGCCACTGTGAAAACATACTCAACGAAACGTGCAGCCGACTTTAAAGCGCATCTTTTAGAATGCCATTTCGAAGGAATGTACTTGGAAGTTGATGGAAAAGAGGTGGGTGTACAATTCATTGGTAAGTTTAACGTCAGCAATTTGTTAGCAGTTTATGGTGCAGCAGTTATGCTTGGCAAAAAGCCAGAAGATATTTTAGTGGCATTGAGTGCTTTGAAGAACGTGAATGGACGATTAGAACCAATCACTTCTTTAGATGGTATTACAGCGATTATCGATTATGCTCACACACCAGATGCACTCGAAAATGTACTATTAGCTATCCATGAAGTGTTGGAAGGCAAAGGTGGTCATATCATTACTGTATGCGGTGCAGGTGGAAATCGTGATAAAGGCAAGCGTCCTTTAATGGCTCTTGAGGCAGTAAAGAAAAGCGATAACGTCATTCTTACAAGCGATAACCCACGCAATGAAGACCCCCAAGCTATCATTAACGATATGTTAGAAGGTTTGGACAATACCCAAAAGAAGAAAGTTTTGACCATCGTTAATCGAAAAGAGGCGATTCGTGCAGCTTGCATGATGGCACATAAAGGCGATGTGGTATTGATTGCAGGCAAAGGACATGAAACTTATCAAGAAATAAATGGAGTAAAACATCACTTTGACGACCATGAAGTGGTGCGCGAAATATTTGGTTTGAACGAATAAGAACCCATCAAAATAAGAAAACATTATGTTATATTACATTTTCCGATGGCTCGACCAATTTGGTATTAGTGGCTCACATTTGTGGGGTTACATTAGTTTCCGTGCCATCATGGCAATGATTTTAGCACTGATAATCTCTGCTTGGTTTGGAGAAAAGTTTATTAAATATCTGAAGAGAAAGCAGATAACAGAGGTTCAGCGCGATGCAAGTATCGACCCATTTGGGGTTAATAAGATTGGAGTACCTTCGATGGGCGGTATCATTATTATTGTTGCCTTACTCATTCCTGTTATTCTGCTGGGGCGTTTGCGTAATATTTACCTCATTCTCATGATTATTACCACGATTTGGTTGGGCTTTTTAGGAGGTATGGACGACTTCATTAAAATCTTCAGACACAACAAAGAAGGACTGAAAGGCAAGTATAAAATTATTGGACAGTTCACCATTGGCTTGATAGTAGGTTTGGTTTTGTGGGCTTCACCCGATGTAAAATCGAATATTAACCTACAAATGAAGAGTGAGAATGGTAAGGAAATTGTTGTAAAACATGGTGAAGAGGCTGAAAAAACCCTCAAAACCACCATTCCTTTCATTAAAAATCACAACTTAGATTATTCGGAAATAATGTCCTTTATGGGCGAATATAAAACCGCAGCAGGCTGGATTTTATTTGTTATCATGACTATTTTTGTGGTTACAGCCGTATCGAATGGAGCAAATTTAAATGACGGAATGGACGGAATGTGTGCTGGAAATTCCGCCATAATTGGTGTGGCATTAGGCATTTTAGCCTATGTCAGTAGCCACTTTGAATATGCCGCCTACCTGAATATCATGTATATTCCAGGTTCTGAGGAGTTGGTTGTCTTCTTTATGGCATTCATTGGTGCGTTGATAGGTTTCCTTTGGTACAACGCTTTCCCTGCCCAAGTGTTCATGGGCGATACTGGAAGTTTAACCATCGGAGGTATTATTGGCGTTGGTGCTATCATTATTCACAAAGAATTGCTATTGCCTATACTCTGTGGAATATTCTTTGTCGAAAGTTTAAGTGTTATTTTGCAAGTTTATTACTTCAAGTTAGGCAAACGAAGAGGAGTGAAACAGCGCATTTTCAAGCGTACTCCAATTCACGATAACTTCAGAACGCAGGATTCACAGCTCGACCCTGAATGTAAATATCTCATTACTAAGCCTCATTCCGCAGTGCATGAGAGCAAAATTACGATTCGTTTCTGGATTGTAACCATCATTTTGGCAGCATTAACTATCATTACATTAAAGATAAGATAAAGTAAGAACTGAAAAGTTCGGCAACATATAGCGAGGTGAAACCTTGCACGACGACGAAAAAAGAACGACGAAAATGAAAAGAATAGTAGTATTAGGAGCAGGTGAAAGCGGTGCTGGAGCTGCCGTTTTAGCTAAAACAAAAGGCTTTGAAGTTTTTGTTTCAGATATGTCATCTATCAAAGACAAATACAAAAAACTGCTGAACGACCATGGTATAGAATGGGAGGAAGGACAGCATACAGAGGAAAAAATTCTCAATGCTGACGAAATCATCAAGAGTCCTGGTATTCCTAAGGAAGCACCGATGGTGAAAAAGCTTATTGAAAAGGGCATTCACATCATTAGCGAAATAGAATTTGCTGGTCGATACACTAATTCTAAAATGGTTTGTATCACGGGAAGTAATGGCAAAACGACGACCACAAGCCTCATCTACCATATTTTCAAAAATGCAGGCTATGATGTTGGTTTGGCAGGCAATATTGGTAAGAGTTTAGCTTTGCAGATTGCCGAAGAGCCACACGAATATTATGTGATAGAATTGAGCAGTTTCCAATTGGACAACATGTACGATTTCCGTGCCAACATTGCTATTCTTCTCAATATTACACCCGACCATTTGGACCGTTACGACTTCCAATTTGAGAAATATGCTGATGCAAAAATGCGTATTATCCAGAATCAAACCAAAGAAGATAGCTTCATTTATTGGAACGACGACCCTGTTATCAAAAAGGAATTAGAGAAGTTTGATGTAAAAGCTGTGCAATATCCTTTCTCAGAACTAAAAGAAAAAGGCAGTATTGGCTACATTGAAGAAGGTCAATACATCTTGGAAACACCTACCCCATTCAATATGGAACAGGAGGATTTATCGCTAACGGGCAAACACAATATATACAATTCATTGGCAGCAGGTTTGGCTTCGAATATCAGTGGTATTACAAAAGAAAATATCCGTAAGAGTTTGAGCAATTTTCCTGGCGTAGAACACCGATTGGAAAAGGTTTGCAAGGTTGCTGGTGTGCAATATATTAACGATTCAAAGGCTACCAATGTAGACGCTTGTTGGTATGCTTTGGAAAGTATGCGCACCCCAACAATCCTTATTATTGGCGGAAAAGATAAAGGAAACGATTACACTCCTATCAAGGAACTTGTCAAAGAGAAGTGCGTAGGCTTGGTTTACCTTGGTGCTGATAACAAAAAATTACACGAAAACTTTGATGAATTGGGCATACCTGTACGCGATACTCATTCGATGAAAGAGTGCATGGACGCCTGCTACGAAATGGCAAAGTCGGGCGATACCGTCTTGCTCAGTCCTTGTTGTGCAAGTTTCGATTTGTTCAAAAACATGGAAGACCGTGGCGAACAGTTCAAAACATTGGCACGCGCATTATAAAAAGTAATATAAAATAAAGAAAAAAGCAACCAAAAACATAAAAGACGAGAGGAAAAAAGATGACGCTAAAGTCCTTTAACAATATATTCAAAGGCGACAAAGTAATTTGGATGATATTCTTTTTGCTTTGCATGATAAGCATAATTGAGGTTTATTCGGCTTCAAGTTCCTTATCATATACGGGAGGAAACTATTGGGCTCCTCTGATAAAACACGGCGTAACTATTTTCATTGGCTTTGTGGTTTTAATCTTTATCATGAACATTAAGTGTCGTTACTTCAAATTAATGACACCTTTTGCATTGTTTTTGTCTTTCTGTATGCTCTTATTACTGCCTTTCTTAGGTTCTGAAACAAATGGCGCAAGCCGTTGGGTTTCTTTTATGGGGCTACAATTTCAACCTTCCGAATTTGCGAAAGCAGCTGTTATTTTAGCTGTTGCTCAAATACTTAGCGCCATGCAAACTGAATATGGGGCTGACAAAAAAGCGTTCAAATACATCATCATTTTATCCTTTTTCATGATAGTACCTATGGGATTGGAAAACCTTTCTACGGCAATGTTGGCTTTCTTGACGGTGCTTTTAATGATGATTGTCGGACGCGTTCCGATGAAACAAATTGGAAAACTATTGGGTGTGATAACCATAGCTGTCGTGTTTGTAATTGTCCTTGTCATGGCTGTTGGTAAAGACAAAACACCTGAGAGTAACAAACAAAATCTTACAGAACAAGCAGCCGAAGAAACCCAAGAAGACAACTCACTGATTGGAAAAGTATTCCACCGTGCCGACACATGGAAAGCACGTATCAATCGTTTTACAGACGATAAATACATAGCACCAAAGGATTTCGACCTTGACAAAGATGCTCAAATCGGACACGCACGCATTGCTATTGCTACTTCCAATGTAGTTGGAAAAGGACCTGGCAACTCTAACGAACGCGATTTCCTTTCACAAGCATTCTCCGATTTCATCTATGCCATTATCATAGAGGAAATGGGAATTGAAGGCGCAGCATTCGTGGCTTTACTTTACATCGTATTGCTTTTCCGAACTGGCAAGATTGTCAATAGGTGCGAAAACTCGTTCCCTGCCTTTCTCGCAATGGGTATAGCCTTTTTATTGGTTACACAAGCCTTGTTCAACATGGCAGTAGCCGTGGGGTTAGCCCCTGTTACGGGGCAGCCGCTTCCATTTATCAGTAAGGGAGGAACCTCCACCATCATCAACTGCATGTACGTTGGTATGCTTTTGAGTATTAGTCGATTTGCTCAAAAACGCAAGAAAGAAAAACAGGCAGTGGTTGAAGAAGTATAAAAGAATACGCTTAAAAAAACAAAACAGCCTATTTTAAGACTCAAAACAATAGGTTTTAACGTTCAAAACAATAGGTTTTTTATTTTGAACTCCGCAAGGGAAAAACGAATACCCAAATTCCTCCGATTGAAAGGTAGAAGTATTTCTTTTGCGAAAGATTGCAAGGGTGGTATTATTTTCACATTTTTAATACGCCGATTTTATAGCAAACCAAAAAAAATGATTAACTTTGTAAGTTAATAATAAGATATTATGAACGAAGAGTTAAGAATCATAATAAGCGGAGGCGGAACAGGTGGACACATCTTTCCTGCTGTATCCATTGCAAACGCAATAAAAGCAAAACACCCAGAAGCAAAAATATTATTCGTAGGGGCAGAAGGCAGAATGGAAATGCAACGCGTTCCAGCTGCTGGGTACGACATTAAAGGTCTTCCTATCAAAGGTTTCAACCGTGCCAATCTATTGAAAAACGTTAGTGTCTTGATGAAACTTTGGAAAAGTTTACGCATGGCACGCACGATAATTAAAGATTTCAAACCACAAGTAGCCGTCGGTGTTGGTGGCTATGCCAGTGGTGCAACCCTATACGAATGCTCTCGAATGGGCATTCCTTGCTTGATACAAGAGCAAAACTCATACGCTGGGGTTACAAACAAATTGCTTTCAAAAAGAGCAAAGAAGATTTGTGTCGCCTACGAAGGTATGGAGAGATTTTTCCCTGCCGATAGAATCATCATGACAGGCAACCCTGTGCGACAAAACGTATTGGACACACCGCTAACAGAGGAAGAAGCTCGTAAATCGTTTGGCTTAAATCCTACCAAGAAAACAATCTTGCTCGTAGGAGGTAGTCTTGGCGCACGCACTATCAATCGTGCTGTGTTGGAACATCTTAACTTGGTAGAAGGCAGCAATGTTCAATTTATTTGGCAGACTGGTAAATATTACCACCAATCCATTCTCGATGAAATGAAAGGAAAGAATATTCCTAACCTCAAAATAATGGATTTTATCAGTGATATGGGAGCAGCTTACAAGGCAGCCAATTTGGTTATCAGTCGTGCGGGAGCAAGTTCTATCAGCGAGTTCCAACTTATTGGAAAGCCTGTTATCTTAGTGCCAAGTCCAAATGTGGCAGAAGACCACCAAACAAAGAATGCTATGGCATTGGTAAACAAGAACGCTGCACTCTTTGTGAAAGATATTGAAGCTCCCGATACGCTTTTGGAAATGGCGATAAGAACCGTTTCTGACAACGAAAAGTTGAACGAACTGAGCGAAAATGTTAAGAAAATGGGCTTGCAAAACTCGGCTGAAGTAATAGCAGACGAGGTAATGAAACTCATAAATAAAAAATAAAATCGGGCGAAAACGCCTCTATGATATAAGAAAAGAATGGAATTTAAAGACATTAAAGCAGTTTATTTTGTTGGAGTTGGAGGGATCGGTATGAGTGCCATTGCTCGTTATTTCCGTCAAAAAGGACTTATTGTAGCTGGTTACGACAAAACTCCATCGGCTTTAACACGCCAATTGGAAAAGGAAGGCATCAGTGTACATTACGAAGAAAATGTTGATTTAATTCCAACAGCATGTAAAAATGCAAACGAAACCTTGGTGGTTTTCACGCCAGCCATACCAAATTCTCACAAAGAATTGGCTTTCTTCCGTGAAAATGGTTTTGAAATTGAAAAGCGTGCGCAAGTATTAGGACGCTTAACAACAACACATAAAGGACTTTGTTTTGCAGGAACACATGGTAAGACAAGTACTTCTACGATGTGCGCCCATATCATGCACCAAAGCCATTTGGACTGTAATGCGTTCTTGGGAGGCATTTCAAAGAATTATGGAACGAATTATATTCTCTCAGATAGCAGCGATTACGTTGTCATTGAGGCTGATGAATTCGACCGTTCGTTCCATTGGTTGCGCCCATACATGAGCGTTATCACATCGACCGACCCTGACCACTTGGATATTTATGGCACAAAGGAGGCTTATTTGGAAAGCTTTCGCCATTATACAGAGCTGATTCAAAAGGGAGGAACATTAGTTATTCACACCGATTTGGAGATGAAACCAAATGTTCAAGAGGGTGTAAAGGTTTATGAATATAGCCGTGAGAAAGGCGATTTCCATGCTGAAAATATTAGAATAAAGAATGGAACTATCGTTTTTGACATGGTTTCGCCTATCGAAAATATAAACGATATTGAATTGGGACAACCTATTCCAATCAATATTGAAAATGGAATTGCTGCCATGGCATTGGCACAATTGAGTGGTTGTACGTCAGATGAACTTCGCAAAGGTATGAAATCATACGCAGGAGTAGACCGCCGATTCGACTTTAAGATAATGAACGACCAACATGTTTTATTGTCTGACTATGCTCACCACCCAAAAGAAATTCTCCAAAGTGCGAAAAGTTTAAAGGAAATCTATCCCGATAGAAAGATAACAGTGATTTTTCAACCTCATCTTTATTCTCGTACTAACGACTTTTACATGGACTTTGCCAAAGCGTTAAGCCATTTCGATGAAGTTGTTTTAACGGAGATTTATCCTGCAAGAGAGGAGCCTATCCCAGGCGTAACATCAGCTCTTATTTACGATAACCTCGATGAAGGTGTCGAAAAACAAATGATAGAAAAGGACAATGTAGTAGCCTTTGCCAAAGAAAGAAACTTCGATGTACTCGTAGTGTTGGGTGCTGGCAACTTGGACAACTATATGAGCGAACTTGAAAAGGTGATAAAAGACAAGGAATAAAGTAAAGAAATGTACACAAATTGGAAAAAAATAATCTTCTGTGCATTGGATGTCATACTGGCATTCTACCTTGTCATGGCAGTAACATCGTGGAATACACCTGATAAATCCACACGTGTCTGCTCAAAAGTAGATATTAATATTTCCGATTCCAACAATGCGGGATTCCTAAGTGCCGCAGAAATAAAGCATATACTTGAAAAAGTAAAACTTTATCCACTCAACAAAAAATTAAATACCATTGAACCAAGGAAAATAGAAGAAGCTTTGAAAGTTGGTCCCTTTGTTGATACAGCACAATGCTACATCACTGAAAATGGACACGTCAATATTTTAATCTCACAACGAATGCCTATCATCAGAATTAAAAGCAACCGTGGTGGCGATTACTACTTGGACGATAATGGCGGAATACTACCTAATTCGAAATATACAAGCGATTTAATTATTGCATCAGGGAATATTAGCAATTGGTTTGCACAATATGGCGTTGCGCCATTGGCGAAAGCAATTAATAAATCAGAATTTTGGTTGAACCAAATCGAGCAAATCCACGTTTGTAACGACCACGGAATTGAACTCGTACCACGCATTGGCGACCACATTATATTTATTGGCTACCTGCCAATGAAGAAAAACAAAGCCGCAAACGAAAAGAGTATTGCAGAATTTGTAGAGAAAAAGTTGGCTCGTATAGAGAAGTTCTACCGCTACGGACTATCGCAAGCAGGGTGGAACAAGTATTCTTACATCAATGTAGAATTTGATAATCAAATCATTTGCAAGAAAAAAACGAACGAAGACCGACAGGCTGAACTCCTCAAACAACAAAAAACGGAAGAGGAAGTAAGTACAACGGAAGTAACTGAATAAGAACAAAATAAAGAAAATAATTTATAGTATGGCAGAATTCATAGTAGCCATTGAACTGGGCTCATCAAAGATTACAGGTATTGCTGGCAAGAAAAACCTTGACGGAAGTATCTCTGTGAATGCCGTTGTTAAGGAAGACGCCTCACAATGTATCCGCAAGGGCGTAGTCTATAACATCGACAAGACTGGACAGTGCTTAACCAGCATCATAAACAAGTTGAAAAAGCAACTCAAACATGAAATTACGCACGTCTATGTTGGCGTTGGAGGACAGTCCATTCGTAGTGTGAAGAATGTTATCGTGAAAGAACTTCCTAACGAAACCATCATTTCTAGCGATATGATAAACGAATTGATGGACGCAAATCGTGATATGACTTACCCTGAACAGGAAATTCTTGACGCTGCCACACAAGAGTATAAGGTTGATAACCAAGACCCTATCGACCCAGTTGGTATCAAAGCATCACACCTTGAAGGCAACTTCTTAAATATTTTATGGCGCAAATCATTCTACGACAATCTTAATAGTTGCTTTGAAAAAGCAGGTATTGCCATTGCAGAGATGTATTTAGCACCATTGGCATTGGCTGATAGCATATTGACTGAAAACGAAAAGAGAGGCGGTTGTGTACTCGTTGACCTTGGTGCAGAAACTACTACCGTATCGGTTTATTACAAAAACATACTCCGACATTTGGCAGTTTTACCTTTGGGAAGTGCTAATATCACAAAGGATATAGCAAGTTTGCAAATGGAAGAGAAGGACGCTGAAAAGCTAAAACTCACACATGGAAGCGCTTACACCGAAGATAACGACATTGATAACAATCTTTCTTACCCTGTTACAGCAGACTATTCAGTTGAAAGTCGTAAAGTTATTGAAGTCATTGAAGCACGCGTAGAAGAAATCATTGAGAATGTAATCTACCAAATTCCATCAGAATTTGCAGATAAACTCCTTGGCGGATTTGTTTTAACGGGTGGTGGTTCAAACATGAAACACATGGAACGTGCTTTCCGAAACCATTCCCATGTTGAAAAAATAAGAACTGCAAAATTTGTAACCCAAACTATCAATTCTACAAATGCCGACATCAATGCAAAAAATGCGATGATGTGTACCATTCTTGGACTCTTAGCAAAAGGCGATATTAACTGTGCGGGAGCGGCTATCAATCCAGACCAAAAGCTATTTGATGAAACAGCAAAGGCTACAACAGCCACTACGACCGATATTCACACTACTCCTCGCAAACCTACCGAGATAGGACAAGGCGTAGTTCTCACTGCTGCAGAAAAAGAAAAGGCAGAAGAAGAACGCAAACGTAGAGAGGAAGAAGAGCGCAAACGCAGAGAAGAGGAAGAAGAAAGACGAAAGAAAGAAGAGGAAGAAAAGCGTCGAAATAGTTTTTGGGGCAAATTCACTCGTAAAATCAAAGAGTTTGGCGGTCAGATGTTAGAACCAGAAGACTAATTGATTGGTAAGATTTATAACAAATTTAAGAAAACTAAGAAATTAAGATTATGGCAGACAACACGATAAAAAGCGATATACTCGATTTTGGCATAGAAGAACCAAGCAACAGAATCATCAAAGTAATTGGTGTTGGTGGCGGTGGCGGAAATGCTGTAAACCACATGTACAAAGAAGGTATCCATGATGTGAACTTCGTATTGTGCAATACAGACGCACAAGCATTAAACGACTCACCTATTCCTGTTCATTTACAACTCGGTAAGGAGGGACTTGGTGCTGGAAACAAACCTGCAAAAGCAAGAGAAGCAGCCGAAGAAACACTCGATGATATTAAGGCTATGCTCAGTGACGGCACAAAAATGGCATTCATCACTGCTGGTATGGGCGGTGGTACTGGTACAGGTGCCGCTCCTGTCATTGCTCAAGTAAGCAAGGATATGGGCATTCTCACCGTAGGTATCGTTACCATTCCATTCCGATTCGAGGGCGATAGAAAGATTGACCAAGCCTTAGATGGTGTTGAAGAGATGGCGAAACACGTTGATGCGCTGTTGGTTATCAACAACGAACGCCTCAGAGAAATTTATCCAGAGATGAGCTTGCTCAATGCGTTTGGCAAGGCTGACGACACATTGAGCGTTGCGGCCAAGAGTATTGCCGAAATTATTACCGTTTACGGAGTGATAAATCTTGACTTTAACGATGTTAAGACGGTATTGAAAGATGGCGGCGTAGCTATCATGAGTACAGGCTATGGCGAAGGGGAAGGACGTGTAAAACAAGCCATTGAAGACGCTTTGAACTCTCCATTGCTCAATGATAACGACATTTACAATTCTAAAAAAATACTTCTTTCCATCAACTTCAATAGCAACAACAAGGAGAATCCTGGTTTAGCAATGGAGGAAATGAACGATGTAAATGAATTTATGAGCCGCTTTGGAAGCGACTTTGAGTTGAAATGGGGCTTGGCAATTGACCCTGAACTTGACAAGAAGGTGAAAGTAACCATACTTGCTACAGGCTTTGGCATTAAGGACGTAGACGGAATGGGCAACCATATCAAGAAACACTCACAGGAAGAAGCAGCCCGATTGGCAGAGGAAGAAGAACGCGAAGCAGAAAGAAGAGAGCGCAGAGAGCGTATCTATGGTGGCAACAAGGCTAGAAAAACAAAACGTCGTCCACACATTTTCTTGTTCTCACAGGAAGATTTGGACAACGAAGACATTATCCTTGCCATTGAAAATACGCCTACTTACAAGCGTACAAAGCAAATGATAAAAGATTTAAAGACTACCGCTGAACACAAAGAGGACACACCAACCGAAGAAATTCAAGGTGTTATCAGCTTTGTATAAAGGGAGTTTTTCACATATTTAATGATACAAATAAAAGGTGTTTTCCTCGGAAAGCACCTTTTATTTTTGTAATATTTCAAAGCAAACGAACACTTTCATTCCGAATAAAGACAAACTGCTTATTCATACCTACTAAAAAAAAGAGAATAACAAACACACAAAACATCAGCTTTATTTTGGACAACCACGAGTATGCGCTGTTCTATGGAAACACGAACTTAAAAACTATCCGTGTTGATAAGGGGGACGAAGAAACTTATGTAAAAGGATTAGCTCAAAACTTTAAGAACGTACAAATTATTGCAGAATAAAATGTATGCGACCTAAGTATTCTAAACGCAATTCATGTTTGCGTGAAACACGCAAATAAATAGTATCTCATACAAAAGAGCCTGTTTTGAAGTTCAAAATAGGATCTTTTATTGTTCAAAACAATAGGTTTTCATAATCTTCTTGTTTTCAATACTTTACAAAACTGAATGTTTCACGCTTTTTAAAACAATATATAGAGGTTTCAAAAGACAATAAACAGCTCACAAAACTGTTATATTAATATGAGAAAAATACTAAATCTTATCTTCGGAATGCTACTTTGTTGCAGTTCAATAGCAGCAAATAACACAACCAATATTAGCTTGGAGCCAGGCGACACGCTAACAATTTGGCAAGATGAATATTGTGTGAAGTTTCCTGGCAATCTGCAAGAATATATAAAGGCGCACATTCAATATCCACCAGAGTATGCTGATGCTAATATTGCAGGAAGAATTATTGTTTCATTTAAGATACATCGCAGTGGAAAAACGTCCAGTTTTAAGATAATTCGAGGTTTAGACCCATTGATAGACAAGGAAATTATCCGAGTAATGAAAACAATGCCAAAATGGATTTGGTATTCAAAAAAACGCAGAACTATAAAGTTTTTGTTCCCTGCGTGCATCTATTTAGAGTAAAACCTTTCGGTTTATTTTGCTCGTGTGGTTAGTTCTTCTCTATTTCAACTGTCTCAAAATTTGCGATAGTTGAATTTTCCCTACTATATTTTACAGTAGTTTTAAGTCAATAGTTCGTTAAAATTTGAGTATATGGCTACGCAGCCTTAGGCTGCCAGCCAATGAGTTCTTTGACAATCTTACTAATTAAAGTTCGGTTCGGTCGG
>QWBY01001286.1_pt1 | contig 39957 bp, 33 predicted proteins | sample 1972471 | NCBI WGS metagenome assembly QWBY01 (sample SAMN09866722, study PRJNA288562) | Human gut metagenome isolate term6_stool, whole genome shotgun sequencing...
GTTCAATGAGGTTTCTAATGTCAGATTCCACGCTGGATTCATAATTTTTGAAAACGCAACAATAAACTCGCTGCGCAATAATGGTTCGCCACCACCAAAACAAATGCCGCCATTGGTAGCCATAAAATACAGGTCGTCTATCTCCACTTCGCTATAAAGTTCGGTAGGGGTAATGGTTCGCAACGCTCCATTAGGCGATAGGCTCTGCGGATTAAGGCAATATTGACAACGCAATGGACACCCATGAAAAGCCACAAGTGTAGTAACCCCTACCCCATCGGTAGCCATACGGTGGCGAACAATGCCTATAATAGAGGCTGTTACTTCTTGCATTTCTTTTCGTGCGACTTGTATTTAGGCGTGGTTCGGTTGTAAACATCATCACGATAGCGATTATCTACTGCACCAACCAATACTTCGCCCTGCAATCCCAGCCCATGAGAATCTAAAACAATGGTTCTATTCTTCGTTTCCAACAAATCTTTTGCCTTAATAATCTTGTTATTCATTCCTATAAAAGATACTTCCAAACTTGCATCTTGGGCAACTTTCACAGCAAAATTTCCGTCTAAATCTGTCACTGTTCCTTTATCTGTACCAACAATTTTTATGATTGCAGCAATGACTGGTTCTTTATCTTCTTCGGAAATAACGCAGCCATTCACTACAATAGCATCTTTTACACCATTGGAAAGGTCTGTTACAGCTATTGAATCTAAAAAATTACGATGTGGGGCAGCACCTGTTGTGCAATCTTCGGTCGTATTTTGTGCCTCAACTTGCATGGGAGCAACCATAGCACACAAGCCCGCAGCAATGCCACCCACCTTTACTGCCAATCCATTGCGTTGTTTGCGCTTTATTTCATTTTCCAAATAGCGTATTTCAGCCTCACACGCTGGACATGTTCCCTTGCATTCGCCTTCAAAATTACATTCTTTCGGAACATAATGTATTCCGTTTGCATCAGCTATTTTCTGGCGAATATCCTTCAAAACTTTACAAGTTGATTTACCTTTGTTCATAAGCCAAATATTTTAAATTGTCAGCCTTTTATTCCTCGGCACGAGGTTTGAAATATACTCAACAGAAATAAAAAAGAAAGGAGAAAAACAATGACATTAGACAAATTTACAATCAAAGCACAAGAGGCTATACAAGCCGCAGTGGGCTTAGCAAGTCGCAACGGACAACAAGTGATTGAACCATTGCATCTTCTTGCAGGTGTAATGGAAAAGGGAAAAGATGTGGTAAACTATCTTTTCCAAAAATCGGGCATTAGTTTACAAATCGTAGAAAATGCCGTTAAAAGTGAAATTGCACACTTGCCAAAGGTGTCGGGAGGCGAACCTTATTTCTCAAACGATGCCAATAAAGTGATGCAAACCACGATGGACGAGTCGCAAAAAATGGGCGATGAGTTCGTAAGTATCGAACCTTTATTGTTGGCTTTGCTATCGGTCAATTCCACAGCAAGTCGCATTTTGAAAGACGCAGGGTGTACCGAACAAGTTTTAAAGACAGCAATTAAGGAATTAAGACAAGGCGAAAAGGTGCAAACACAAAGTGGTGATGAGAATTATCAAGCTCTTTCAAAGTATGCACGCAACTTAGTGGAAGATGCACGAGCAGGAAAACTCGACCCAGTAATAGGGCGTGATGACGAAATACGCCGTGTTCTGCAAATACTTTCACGCCGCACAAAGAACAATCCTATTCTCATAGGTGAACCTGGAACAGGAAAAACTGCTATTGTTGAAGGCTTAGCTGGTCGTATAATTCGTGGCGATGTGCCTGAAAACTTAAAAGATAAGCAACTTTATTCATTAGATATGGGAGCTTTATTGGCAGGTGCTAAATACAAAGGAGAGTTTGAAGAACGCTTGAAAAGTGTAATTAAAGAGGTAACAAATGCCGAGGGTAACATCATTCTCTTTATTGATGAAATTCACACTTTGGTGGGTGCTGGTGGCGGAGAAGGCGCAATGGATGCTGCCAACATCTTGAAACCAGCCCTTGCTCGTGGAGAATTGCGTGCCATTGGTGCGACAACACTCAACGAATACCAAAAGTATTTCGAGAAAGACAAGGCATTGGAACGTCGTTTCCAAACCGTTATGGTGGACGAACCTGATGAGTTGGACGCAATTTCCATACTCCGTGGGTTGAAAGAGCGTTACGAAAACCACCACAAAGTACGTATTCAAGACGATGCTTGTATTGCTGCCGTACAACTTTCAGAACGTTACATTTCTGATAGATTTCTCCCTGATAAGGCAATTGACCTCATGGACGAAGCAGCAGCGAAACTTCGCATGGAGAGAGATTCTGTTCCTGAAGAGTTAGACGAAATTACACGCCGTTTGAAGCAGTTGGAAATTGAGCGTGAAGCCATTAAGCGTGAAAATGATACAGAGAAGATTGCGCTATTGGATAAGGAGATTGCCGAACTCAAAGAGCAAGAAACAAGTTTCAAAGCTAAATGGGAAGGCGAGAAAGCCTTGGTAAACAAGATTCAACAGGACAAGGAAGAAATAGAACACTTAAAGTTTGAGGCTGAAAAGGCTGAACGTGAAGGCAACTATGAGCGTGTTGCAGAGATTCGTTATTCTCGTTTGAAGGCATTAGAAGACGACATCAAGAACATTCAACTGCAATTGCAAGCCACACAGGGAGGCGAAGCCATGATTAGAGAGGAGGTTACAGCTGACGATATAGCCGAAGTGGTGAGCCGTTGGACGGGCATTCCTGTTACAAGAATGTTGCAAAGCGAGCGAGAAAAGTTGCTCAATCTTGAACACGAGTTGCACAAACGTGTCATCGGACAAGAAGAAGCCATTACTGCAGTAGCCGATGCGGTGCGCCGTTCTCGTGCAGGTTTGCAAGACCCAAAGAAACCTATTGCATCGTTTATCTTCCTTGGAACAACTGGTACGGGTAAAACTGAGTTGGCAAAGGCTTTGGCTGAATACTTGTTTAACGATGAAACCATGATGACTCGTATCGATATGAGCGAGTATCAAGAGAAGTTTAGTGTATCACGCCTTATCGGTGCGCCTCCAGGATATGTAGGTTACGATGAGGGCGGACAACTTACAGAGGCAGTTCGACGCAAACCATACTCTGTGGTATTGTTCGATGAAATCGAAAAGGCACACCCTGATGTGTTCAACATCTTGTTGCAAGTGCTTGATGACGGACATCTGACCGATAATAAAGGTCGTGTGGTAAACTTTAAGAATACCATTATCATCATGACTTCAAACCTTGGCTCACAGTATATCCAACAAGAATTTGCAAAATTAACGGAGGATAATCGTCAGAACATCATTGATTCAACTCGCACAACGGTCATGGATATGTTGAAAAAGACCATTCGTCCAGAGTTTTTAAATCGTATTGATGAAACAATCATGTTCCTTCCGCTCACGCAAACGGAAATTTCAAAGGTGGTTAGCCTTCAATTGGAACGTGCAAAACAAATACTTGAACCACAAGGCTTTACGTTGCAATGGACAGACAGTGCGGTAGATTATCTTGCACAAGTAGGTTACGACCCAGAATTTGGTGCGCGTCCTGTGAAAAGAGCCATTCAACGCTATGTTTTGAACGACCTTAGCAAAGCCATTCTTGCCGAAACCGTCAGTCGAGAAAAGCCTATTATCATAGATTACTTTGGCGATGGATTGGTATTCCGCAATGAATAAATGAATCGAACAAGTTTGCTTTAAATGGATAAGTATCACGATGAAGGAGTGTAACGGCAAAGTTACACTCCTTCTGTTGTGAGAAATGAAAGACCAAGGAAAAACTATTTTTACCCCTAAATGCAAGTTTTTTTTAAAAATATATCCTAATTTTGCACTTGTTGATTGACTCTACAACCCAAGTGTTTTAAGTGTTTTTGAGCATTTTTATAAGCACTTTTTTCGTATTTCTCGCTTTTTATATTAACTTTGCAAGTTAAAGACGATAATTTTAAATGGATAAAATAAGAAATTTCTGCATCATTGCACATATCGACCATGGTAAGTCTACTCTTGCCGACCGCCTGTTAGAATATACAAAGACGATTCAAGTAACGAGCGGTCAAATGCTTGACGATATGGATTTGGAACGTGAACGTGGTATAACAATTAAGAGTCATGCGATACAAATGGAGCATGAATACGAGGGAACAAAGTATGTTCTCAACTTGATTGATACACCAGGACACGTCGATTTTTCTTATGAAGTGTCAAGAAGTATCGCTGCTTGTGAGGGTGCGCTACTCATTGTAGACTCAACGCAAGGTGTTCAAGCTCAAACGATTTCTAATCTTTACATGGCAATTGACAACAATCTTGAAATTATTCCTGTAATCAACAAGATTGATATGCCCAATGCCATGCCTGAAGAGGTAGAAGACGAAATCATTGACCTCATAGGTTGCGAACGCAGCGACATTATTCGTGCAAGCGGAAAGACGGGCGAAGGTGTACCAGAGATATTGAAAGCCATTATCGAACGAGTACCAAGTCCGAAAGGAAACCCCAAAGAACCGCTGCAAGCACTGATATTCGACTCTATTTTCAACTCTTTCCGTGGTATTATTACCTTGGTGAAAATTACAAATGGCTCTATTAAAAAGAGCGATAAAGTAAAGTTCGTGCAAACAGGAATGGAGTATGATGCCGATGAGGTGGGTGTTTTAAAAATGGAAATGAAACCTAAAAGCGAGCTTTCAACAGGCGAAGTAGGTTACATTATATCGGGTATCAAGAATGCACGAGAGGTAAAAGTGGGCGATACCGTTACACATTTGGAACATCCTTGCGCAAAAGCTATTGAAGGATTCCAAGTAGTAAAGCCAATGGTCTTTGCCGGCTTGTATCCTATAGACCCTAACGATTATGAAAATTTGCGTGCTTCGTTGGAGAAACTCCAATTAAACGATGCTTCGCTTACCTTCTCTCCAGAAAGTTCACAAGCTTTAGGCTTTGGTTTCCGTTGCGGTTTCTTAGGCTTGTTGCACATGGAAATCATACAGGAACGCCTTGACCGTGAGTTTAATATGGATGTTATCACGACCGTACCAAACGTTAGTTACATGGTTTACGATAAGTTGGGCGAATCTAAAGAGGTGCATAACCCTTCAGGACTGCCTGAACCTACGATGATAGAACATATTGAAGAACCTTATATCAAGGCTTCGATTATCACATCAAGCGAATATATCGGTCCGATTATGACCCTTTGCCTTGACAAACGTGGCGAATTAATAAGCCAAAACTATGTGAGTGGCAACCGCTTGGAACTCATTTTCATGATTCCATTAGGCGAAATTGTCATTGACTTCTACGACAAACTAAAAAGTATTTCTAAAGGTTACGCCTCATTCGATTATCATATCGACTCGTTCCGTCCTTCTAAACTTGCAAAATTAGATATACTTTTGAATGGCGAACCAGTTGATGCGCTCTCTACTTTAACGCATGAAAGTAATGCCGTAAACTTTGGTCGCCGTATGTGTGAGAAACTAAAAGAGTTAATTCCACGCCAACAATTCGACATAGCCATACAAGCTGCTATTGGAGGAAAGATTGTGGCACGCGAAACCGTAAAGCAAGTGCGTAAAGACGTTACTGCAAAATGTTATGGTGGCGACGTTAGCCGTAAACGTAAACTTTTGGAAAAACAAAAGAAAGGTAAGAAGCGCATGAAGCAAGTGGGCAACGTTCAAGTACCACAAAAAGCATTCTTAGCTGTTTTGAAATTAGATTAAAAAGGAGAAAAAGATATGAAAGAAGCCTTTGAAACAAGAGATATTGCACGGGAGTTGGCGCGAAAATATAGCACCATGACTCACGAAGAACTTGATGTACTTGAAAGCATTCTCGTTCCCATAAAGTATTCTAAGGGTGAAATGATTTTGAGCGAAGGTGAGGTATGTGAAAATATCTACTACGTTGAGCGTGGTCTTATCCGTCAATTCTATTTTAAGAATGGGAAACAAATCACCGAACACTTGGGCGAAGACCATACCATATTCATGTGTATTGAGAGTTTGTTCCGTGAAGAACCAACCAAACTCCAAGTAGAAGCCTTAGAACCAACCATTGTTTACGCCTTGCCTAAACAACGATTGGAACAAGTTGCGCTCCACAATGTGAATATTCAAATACTCTATCGTAAGATTTTAGAGGAAAGTCTGATTATTTCGCAAGTACACGCCGACCTTGTTCGCTTTGAAACAGCACAAGACAGATATAAGAAAATGTGCAAACTAAGTCCGCAAGTTATTCTTCGCGCCCCTTTGGTTTACATAGCCAGCTACTTGCAAATGACTCCCGAAACCCTCAGCCGTGTGCGTGCCGCTACATTATTGGAATAAAAAATAAATGGATAAATACATCAATAAAAAGTCCTTTCGCTTGAAACGAAAGGACTTTTTATTTTTTTTATTATTTCAACTTTGCCCTCTATCCCTCTAAAAATTGAAGAAGCAAAAAAGAATGGTTTTTATTTTGAATAATGTTTGAATTGATGTACCTTTGCGAACAAATAGCATAACAGAAAAGAAAATGAGATGTCCGAACTGTAATTCAGAGATAAATGAACACCAAAAGCAATGTCCTAACTGCGGAACGCCACTCCATAACGAGTATAACGACGAACCAACCATAGGACGTGGATTGGTAGTATTTATCATTATTGGTACCATTTTCCTTGTTGCATTCGGTTTTTTATATTATCACAACCACAAAAATGACCCCGAATACACGCAAACAGCTATTGAACCCGACTCTAATTTAGCGGACAAAAATGTTGTAAAGTTCGATACTATTGCCAAAGACACTACGTCGAAAGACTCAGTAGACGAAGCAAAACAGGCAGAAAAGGTCTTGAACAGTATCAGAGGAAAGCGACACAAGCGCAATTCTTCTCATTCGGAAGAGCAAGAGAGCGCAGAAGAGGTTGTACCAGTGATTGTTCCATCGCAACCAGATGGTGCAAACCACAACCCAAACATTGTTCCTGCAACTCCGTCAGTGACTAAACCGCACATTGAAAAAATCGAAGTTCAATAAATGAAAGTATTCAGAACAAAGCATTTCCCCGCTAAAAACTATGATGCTATCAACATCTTGGGAATGCTGTTTGTTCACCCTGACGTGAAATTAGAGCCAGAGCTCATCAACCACGAGCGCATTCACACACATCAAATGTTCGAAATGCTCATTCTGCCCTTTTATCTTTGGTACGTTATAGAATGGGCTATCCGCTGCTTTTTACCTCATCGTGCTTACCTCAACATTTCCTTTGAGCGTGAAGCCTACGCAAACATGCACAATTTACATTATCTAAAACATCGCAAACCATACGCTTGGGTGAAATATTTGCGCAAACATTAATACAAAGCATAGTATCTTTCCTTCCATCGTTAGCGTTATTCCATGGTAGTTTCCCTATGGGAATACCGCAGTACTTCTATGAGAATACCGCAGTACTCCTATGGGAATACTCGAGTACTTTCACAAGAGTATGAGTATAGAATAACGCTAATGAAAACGAAGAAACACTATATACTTGATGAAAAGACACTAACTCAAAGAATTTCAACCACTATGCAGCATTGATTTTCTACTCGAAAGCGGACGTCTTTGTCTATAAATTGCATACCATAAATGCGGTTTGCATCGTGCTGATAGGACGGACGTGGGTCTTGAGCAAGTATATCTGATAACGTTTTTGCCTCGCTTTCGGTGAAGAAATCAAGTATATTATCGGGCAAAACCACCTCTAACGGCTGCCATTCGTGCAAATCGGTGAAGCCACCACGAGCATTTGAATGCGCATCAACGTAGGGAATATAAGGTTTTACATCGTAAATGGGGGTTCCGTCCATAAGGTCGGCACCTGCAACTTCTATGAATCCTTTGCCTATTTCAACAATTTTCACCGATGATAAACCTAAGCCATTGGGACGAAAGGGCGACCGTGAAGCAAAAACCCCTACCCTTTCGTTGCCGCCTAAACGTGGTGGACGCACAGTAAGACTATTGTTTACATCACTTTCCGCTCTCTTTTCTCGTTCATTGGCAGAGAAACCCCAGATTAACCAAATGTAATCGAAGCCTTCCATGCCTCGTAAAGCCTCTTCTTTGCTAAATTTTGGTTCAAAAACAACACGACCTCGCAACGCCTTTACGACACCACTTTGGCGAGGAATACCAAATTTTGCAGGAAAAGGAGAGCGAAAATAAGCGATTGGTTCTATTTCTTTCATGCGACAAACTTACATAAAAAACTGCTAAATATAGCCTATCAAACTATGAAAACTGGAATTTTAATCGTAAAAAAGATACATATTCCCATTTTTTATCTATCTTTGCGACTGCTATAAATGACAAAAGCCATTGCAAGCACCCAACTAAACCATGACTATTATCAACAAAAGAATATGGAAAATAACGAAAAACAAAACATTGAACTTCCTGAAAACGCCTTCCGTGAACTACATGAGGGCGAGGAGTACAAACCCGTGATGGACCCTAACAAGGTTTATCCAGAAGTAACACCATGGTCTGTATCATGGGGATTAATTATGGTAGTGCTTTTTTCTGCCGCTGCCGCTTACTTAGGCTTAAAAGTTGGTCAAGTATTCGAGGCTGCTATTCCAATTGCTATCATCGCTATTGGTATGTCTTCGGCTACAAAACGCAAGAACGCATTGGGCGAAAACGTCATCATTCAGAGTATTGGAGCTTGTTCAGGCGCAATTGTGGCTGGCGGTATCTTCGTTATGCCTGCTATTTATATGCTCGATTTGCAAGCCAGTTTCTTTCAAATCTTCATCGCTGCTGCCCTTGGTGGTGTGTTAGGTATCCTCTTTTTAATTCCTTTCCGTAAATATTTCGTAAAGGAACAACACGGTAAATACCCATTCCCAGAAGCTACGGCAACTACACAAGTATTGGTCAGTGGCGAAAAGGGTGGAAGTCAAGCTAAACCTTTGCTTTTAGCAGGTTTAATTGGTGGTCTTTACGATTTCAGTGTAGCCACTTTCGGTTGGTGGAACGAGATTGTAACAAGTCGTATGATAGGCTTTGGTGAAACCATTGCCGAGAAAGCAAAGTTGGTTTTCAAGGTAAATACAGGTGCTGCCATACTCGGTTTGGGTTACATCATTGGTCTTAAATATGCCTTTATCATTTGTATGGGTTCATTAACCATTTGGTGGTTGGTTGTACCAGGCATGGCTCTTGTTTTCCCCGATACTGTTTTGAATCAATGGGACCCAAGTATTGTGGCAACAGTAGGTAGTATGAGTGCTGAAGAAATCTTTAAAAACTACGCACGTTCTATTGGTATTGGTGGTATTGCCATGTCAGGTATCATCGGAATCGTTAAGTCTTGGGGTATCATTAAGAGTGCTGTAAGTTTGGCTTCGCGCGAAATGAAAGGCAAAGGTGCAGACCAAGCAGAAGCTATCCGCACACAACGCGATATTTCGTTTAAGATAATTGCTATCGGTAGTATCACCACTTTGGTTATTACCTTTATTTTTTTCTACTTTGGCGTTATGCAATTCAACTTATTGCACGCTGTTGTAGGTATCATTCTCGTGGCTTTAATTGCTTTCCTCTTCACAACTGTAGCTGCAAACGCCATTGCCATTGTTGGTTCTAACCCTGTTTCAGGTATGACCCTCATGACTTTGATTTTAGCATCAGTGGTTATGGTGGCAGTAGGCTTAAAAGGAAACTCTGGAATGTTGGCAGCTTTGCTCATGGGTGGCGTTGTTTGTACGGCTTTATCAATGGCTGGTTCGTTCGTTACCGACTTAAAAATAGGTTATTGGCTCGGTACTACACCTAAGAAACAAGAAACATGGAAATTCCTCGGTACGATTGTTTCAGCTGCAACCGTAGCTGGCGTGATGATAGTATTAGACAAAACTTATGGTTTCAACTCTGGTCAGTTGGCTGCACCACAGGCAAACGCAATGGCAGCTGTTATCAAACCATTGATGAGTGGACAAGGTGCACCTTGGATTCTCTATGGAATTGGTGCTGCGTTGGCATTGATTTTAGACCGTTGCAAAGTGCCTGCATTGGCTTTCTCTTTGGGTATGTTCATTCCAATCCAATTGAATATCCCATTGATGATTGGTGGTGCGGTGAATTGGTATGTTACAACACGCTCTAAGGACGCACAAATCAATAAACTTCGTGGCGATAAAGGTACACTTATTGCCTCTGGTTTCATTGCTGGTGGTGCTTTAATGGGCGTTGTTTCAGCCTTGATTAAGTTCTTTGGCGTTGAGTTCGACCACGCTGAATGGTGGCAAAACCATACATCAGAATTGCTTGCCCTTGTTGCTTACATTGCTTTGATACTCTATTTTATCACTGCTACCAAACTTTCAGAGAAAGAAAAGGAATCATAAACACGCTTAAAAAAGTGGCAAATGGCTATGGGCTGTTTGCCACTTTTATTTTACTCCCCACCTTTTATCATTCTTTCCTCCATTATGAAACATTATTTTACGCTTGCAACCCTTGCTTTTTGTCTACTTTTAAGTGCTTGTAGTATTAGCGGCATATTCACTGATTACAACCAATTGACCCAAGAGGAAAAAGAAAAAGTAGTAAAGTGTACGGAAGATATTTCCAAAATAAACGATTTCAACAAACTTTATGTCGTCAATGTAGCGCAGATAAAACAATTTATTACAGAAAAACAAAATGTAGTGGTCTATAGTTATGTACCTTTCTGTACCTCAAAGAATTGCATTTCGCCCAAAACACTTATAGACGATATGAAAGCGAAAGGCTATTCAACTTTAATCGTATCGGATACTTACGCAGATGCGTTTATTTCCGTGGGCAGTAATTTTCCTTTACTCATGATAGACAACACAGTATATAAAACCAAATTGAGAGGAAAATATACCGAACTGTTCCATAAAGACTTGTTAGGCGTTCCGCTTAAATCCATAAATTATGCAAGTTATCATCTTTTTCAAAATGGTAAATACGTTAAAAGCTACCAAAATTATAAGGAAATAGAATAAAATTGTTCTTTTTAAAAGTGTAAAAACTATCAGTGAATAAGGGCGTTTAGCCGTTGGGACGTGAATTAAGTTATTAAAAGAAACGTGATAAATCACGCCCCTACAAGTTAAAAACGTTGGTTGCCATTGGTATGTTCGTGAATTAAGTTATTAAAAGGAACGTGATAAATCACGCCCCTACAAGTTAAAAACGTTGGTTGCCATTGGTATGTTCGTGAATTAAGTTATTAAAAGGAACGAATGTGAATCAAGTTGTTGAGTCTTCCTATTCATTTAAAAATCAAAACTACTCCTTATTAGAGTGTTTTTCGTAATACCACATTTCAATACTATTGATAATGTTTTGCCAAAGAATGTAGCAACCTGGCCCCACTGACGACAAAGGATTAAGGTAGGTGAAGGCAATCCAAATGGCAAAAGTTGTATTTTTCTGTCCTAAGGCTTGCCCAGACTCAATCGTACTGCCGAAAAAGCGACCAATAAACCGACCAACAGCAAACTGTATTAAGCAAAGCAAGAGTCCCAACAAGGCTATAAAAACGAGGAAAAGTGCGGTAGTATCGGCATGAACGATATTCTTAACTGTCGTTCCTGTTACAATAGTGAGCGTGAAAGCCCAAAAGTAAAAGCCAAGGTTGCGCACACTAATAATCCAATTATAAAGTGGACGTAATATGCGCCAATGCTTTGTAAAGTAGGCTACCAACATCGGAGCAACCAAAACCATGCAAACACGGTTAAGAATGATAAGGAAAGACTCCATAAAATCAACATTAACATTGGGTTCTATCAATGGAAAGCAAGTAGGAATAAGGGCAGCACAAATAAAGTTTGAGAGGAAAGTATAGGTGGTCATATCCTCAATACTGCCGCCCAATTTCTGCGTAACAATGGCTGCTGCCGATGCACAAGGACAAATGATGCACGCTAATACAGATTCCATGAGTATCAATCCATTACCTTGTAACTTGAAAAAGAGAATAATGCCCACCACAATGAAGACGAATAAAACTTGGAATACTCCTATCCAAAAATGCCATTTGACAGGAATTAGTTTACGAAAGTCTACTTTACAAAAAGTAACATAGAGCATTAAGAACATACAAATGGGTAGCAGAAAGTTGAATACTGGCTCGAATATGTCTGAAACAGGAGCAAGTAGGGGTATAAAAGCAAATAGTAGATAAACAATACCACCTGTTGCAATAGCTATTGGCAACGTCCATTTCTTTAAAATACTTATTAATTCCACTTTTATTCTATTTATTTAGTTTTATAATTTCAATACCGTTTGGAATATAATTGTTTATTCTCCCACTTCGATTTTATTCTTATATAAGTCATTAAGATTGATGGGGGCAACATCTTCCTGTTTTTTTGCCTTTTTCTTCGGATTATTATCAACTGGTGGCGTTGGTTTCTTCGTCTTTTCGTCTACATCTTGCGTGGTGATAATAGGCTTTTCAGACTTTGAAATTGTTGCTGTATCAACTTTAACCTCAGGCTTTTCGGTTATAATAGAGTCCAAAGGAATCTTTGCAGCTATGCTTCTCAAGCTATCTTCCCTTGCTTTCGCCCTTGCAATGCTATCGGCTGCCAACTTCTCATCTATTTTTGCTTGACACCCTTTGCGCATATTGATGACTTGAGCGAGGCGAGCCTCAACGCTTTGACCTGCCTTATGGGCGCGGAAAAACTCTTCGGCTAACACGTAATTATCGCGCGCTTTTTCCCAATCTTTCCCAAACATATAGCAAAAACCTAATCGATAATAGATTTCTCCCTTTTCTTTCTCGTAACAAACCGTGAGGGCTTGCTCATAAAAAGGTATGGCAAGTTTGTATTGTTCCATTAAAAAATGGCTTTCAGCGGCACTAAAATAATAAACAGAACGCTCGTGCGGAGCCAACATTCCAAGTCGTGGAATAACAGAAGTTAAGTATTTTACAGCGTTTTTATAATCCCATTCATGGTAATAACATAAACCAATATATGCCTTAAAGCGGTCGTTTAGCTTGTAACGATTGTCTAAATCTTGAAAAATGAGCAAGGCTTCGTGATATTTTCCCGAATTGAAATAAGCCACCGCCTTATCCAATTGCACAGGGTCAGGGTCTGAATTTTGAGCCAAAACTTGTGTGATTGACAAGCCAAACAATACGGCTAAACACCAAAGTTTTAAGCGATTTATCATCAACATGCTACTCCTATATTTATGATTCCAGCCAAGCAATTTTCTTAACCTCCTTGTTTCCATATTTTATCACGTCTAAATCCATCAGCACGATGCCCTGTTTATGGTTTTCGTGTGAGTCGCCCATTGATGTTTCTATGCGCTTTAAAACCTTGTTTAAATCCTCTAACGAGCGTTGAGTTGTAAACGATGCCAAACAATTCAAATACTTATCAGACTGAACCCCAATGGGTTCTGTCCATATAGGTTTCGTAAAATGTATGTCATTAAACTCTTTTTTGAGTTCTTCGATAGCCGTTTTTATGTTCGCTTCTTGATTCGTATTCGAACCCAAAGAAATCATTATTTCCACTCGTTCTGCTTGTCCTTCCTTACACATCGCACTCGTTTCTTTCTTATCTCACTGTAAAATAACAGCTTAATGCACTACAAAAGTAAGATTTTCCACGCTAAACAAGGCGCAATTTATAAAAAATAACAATTAAACAAACCGCAATAATAGTTCAAACATGGAAGAAGCATAACGAATATACATTCTTTTTGCATATACATACCCATATTAGACAACGCAAACCTATTGTTTTCTACTTCAAAATAGGCTCTTTTGAAGCACAAAACAATAGGTTTTTTGAACTAAAAAATAAGCTATCGTGTAACTGATTGATTATTAAAACTTTGCAAAGCTCATTAAAATGTTAGAAATTGCATAAAATAAAGCCCAAAACTTGCATTAATTTACATTCTAAAAATGGCAGATAGATACACTAAAAACACACGATGATACTATGTTTTTTCGACAACACACCCGAGAAACCCCTCTTTATTTGTAAAAAATAACAATTATCACCCAAAAAACGTGCGAGCAAAAGACATGAACCATTAAGTTTTTAGTAACTTTGTAGCCACATTATATATAAGATAAACTGAATGAAAGAATTTGTTATATCAGAAGTTAAAGCCGAAACTGCCATTCTTGTGGGACTTATCACACAAGAACAGAACGAAGCCAAGACAACTGAATATTTAGATGAACTTGAATTTTTAGCTGACACGGCGGGAGCCGTTACCGTAAAGCGATTTACCCAACGTGTGGGAGGTCCTAATATGACCTCGTATGTGGGTAAAGGAAAGCTCGAGGAAATAAAACAATACATCAGAGAAAAGGAAGACGAAGAAGAACCTATCGGTATGGTTATCTTCGATGATGAACTTTCGGCAAAGCAATTGAGAAATATTGAAGCCGAATTGCAGGTAAAAATTCTCGACAGAACCTCTCTCATTCTCGATATATTTGCCATGCGTGCGCAAACAGCGAGTGCTAAAACACAAGTAGAATTGGCTCAATATCGCTACATGCTACCCCGTTTGCAACGTCTTTGGACTCACCTTGAACGACAAGGAGGTGGCTCTGGTTCTGGTGGTGGTAAAGGTTCGGTGGGTCTGCGTGGTCCTGGTGAAACCCAATTAGAAATGGACCGCCGTATCATTTTGCAGCGTATGACATTGCTCAAACAACGCTTGGTAGAAATTGACAAACAGAAAGTTACACAAAGAAAAAATCGTGGACGCCTCATTCGTGTAGCATTGGTAGGTTACACCAACGTCGGAAAATCCACCATTATGAACATGTTGGCAAAAAGTGAAGTCTTTGCAGAAAACAAATTGTTTGCAACATTAGACACAACGGTACGCAAAGTGGTATTGGAAAACTTACCTTTCCTCTTAGCCGACACCGTAGGATTTATTCGCAAATTGCCTACTGATTTGGTCGATTCCTTCAAATCAACACTCGATGAGGTGCGTGAAGCCGATTTATTGGTGCATGTTGTAGACATTTCTCACCCCGATTTTGAAGAGCAATTGCAAGTCGTAAACGAAACCTTGAAGGAACTTGAATGTGCCGATAAGCCATCAATGATAGTGTTCAACAAGATAGACAATTACACTTGGGAGGAAAAGGAAGAAGACGATTTAACCCCAATGACCAAAGAAAATGTGTCGCTTGAAGAATTGAAACGCACATGGATGGCAAAACTGAACGAGGATTGTTTGTTCATTTCAGCCAAAGAAAAAGAAAATGTAGACGAGTTCAGAGATGTTTTATACAAGAAAGTAAGAGAGTTGCATGTACAAAAATATCCTTACAACGACTTCTTGTATAACATTGATGTAGAAAACGAACAATTTCGTTAAGCCACACGAAGCATGCAAATGAGCAAAGCGAAATTTGTACATGCTCGTGGCGAGAAATCGCACTTGAAAAAGAACCATAACCGCTCCATAAATATAAAAGTATGATGTACAGACCATTAACAGAAGACGAGATTATCATTCTTGAGAACAACAATTGTTGGGCTGAGGATTGGGATAGAATTGAGGTTGCCGAAGAAGGATTTCAACCTAAATTCCTACATCGTGTCCTCTTTTATGGCGACATTCGGTTGGGAACTTTCGAGAAAGAAATCGAAGTTTCAAAGGGATTTTTTAAGCATTCGGGCATCAATGACGCTACACTGCGCAATGTTTGCATTGGCGACAACTGCTTGATTGAAAAAATAGGAAACTACATTAACAATTATTCTATCGGCAACGACTGCCTCATAGCCAACGTTTCGGTCATAGAAACAACCGAAGGGGCAACCTATGGGCAGGGCAATGTAATATCGGTTTTGAACGAAGCGGGCGACGGAAACATCATTATGTTCCCCGAATTGAATAGCCAATTTGCTGCGTTAATGGTGAAACACACCCACGATAAAGACTTGCGCAACGCCATTCGCCGCTTGGCTGCCGAAGAAATAACACGCCTTATACCCGATGTTAGCACCATTGGCAATGGCGTAAAGATTGTCAATACCAAGGAGATTTCAAATACTATCATACACGATGATTGCGAAATTGCAGGGGCAAGCAGGTTAAGCGATTGCACCATTCTTAGTTCGCAGCATGCCAACGTGTTTATTGGAACAGGCGTAATATGCGAAAACTCTATCATTTCAGAGGGGTCAAGCATCATCAATAGTACGAAAATACAAGATTGTTTTATTGGTGAAACTTGTCAAATATCCAATGGTTTTACTGCTTCGCAGAGTGTTTTCTTCGCTAATTCATACATGGCAAACGGCGAGGCTTGCGCTGCTTTTTGCGGTCCTTTCACGGCTTCGCACCATAAAAGTTCACTGCTCATAGGCGGTATGTACTCGTTCTACAATGCTGGGTCAGCTACTAATTTCTCAAACCATGCTTACAAAATGGGACCATTACACTATGGAACCTTAGAACGTGGTTGTAAAACAGCAAGTGGTAGTCATATCGTAATGCCAGCCAATATCGGAGCGTTTTCGGTTTGCTTCGGAAAAATCATGAACCACCCGAATACACAGTCACTTCCGTTCTCCTATCTCATGGCATACAGCGATACAAACTACTTAATTCCAGGACGAAACATCGGTACAGTAGGTCTTTATCGTGATATAAAGAAATGGCCAAAACGCGATTTGCGCCCTCTGAATGCGCAAAAAAGCATTATTAACTTCAATTGGTTATCGCCTTTTACTGTGGGAGAAATATGGAAAGGCAAACAAATTTTGGAGAATTTAAAGGCTATTAGTGGCGAAAATGCAACATCATACAATTATCAAGGCTATGTCATAAAAGCGTCAAGTTTAAGCAAAGGCATTCTTTATTACGATATTGCGTTATCCCTTTATATGGGAAAAATGCTCCAACAAGCCAATAATTTAGGCTTGAACATGGAGTTAAACGCATCAGAGGAAATAGAAGAATGGAGCGATTTAGCTGGACTTTTACTCCCCATAGCAGAAGAAAACGACCTCGTTGAAGCTATTAAGAACGGGGATTTAGAAACTATTGAAGACGTAAACGACCGATTTAAAGCTATCAATGAAAGCTATAAAGAAAGAGAATGGCAGTGGGCAAAGAATTTAATTCATCATTATTACAATATTAATGAGCTTACAGAAACCGACAAAACAATCATCGAAAGCAACTATAATAGGGCGAAAAACCTATGGGTTGAAGAGATAAACAAAGACGCAAAAAAAGAATTTGAAATGGGAGATGTTGATGAAGAAGTATTTAACGACTTTGTGAACAAACTTCAAAACGAATTAGAAAATAATTAAAAATCCATTCCTAAACGACAAGATGAATTGTAAACAACTTGGAGTCAAAGTAGGAAACTATTTAAAATCAATATAATATTATGTTCAAACAACATTCTTTTAGTAAATTGGGTATGTCGCTATTGCTCCTTCTTGGAGTAGTAGGTATGAAAGCACAGACCCGTACCTATGAAAGCGTGCCTAACGACCCTATGAAGACACGCATTTACACACTCGACAATGGTTTGAAAATTTACATTAGTGTAAACAAAGACAAACCTCGTATCCAAACTTACATCGCTGTTCGCACGGGTAGTCGTAACGACCCAGCCGAAACAACTGGTTTGGCTCACTACCTTGAACACATTATGTTCAAGGGAACAGACAAGTTTGGTACTTCAAACTATGCTGCTGAAAAGCCTTATTTGAAGCAAATAGAAAATCTTTACGAAGAGTATCGCCATATAACAGACCCAGAAAAACGCAAGGTTTGGTATCATAAAATCGACTCTGTATCTCAATTAGCTGCTCAATACAATATCCCTAACGAGTACGACAAACTCATGGCAGCCATTGGTAGCCAAGGAACAAACGCTTATACCAGCAACGACGTAACCTGTTACGTTGAGAATATTCCAAGCAATGAAATCGATTCATGGGCTCGTGTGCAAGCTGATAGATTCCAAAACTTGGTAGTTCGCGGTTTCCACACAGAACTTGAAGCCGTTTACGAAGAATATAACATGGGATTGACAAGCGATAATCGTAAGATGTTTACTGGCTTAATGAGTAAACTTTTCCCTTCTCACCCATACGGAACTCAAACAACTATTGGTAGAGGCGAGCATTTGAAGAATCCTTCAATCACCAATATCATGAATTATTACCACAGATATTACGTGCCAAACAACATTGCTATCTGTATGGCTGGTGATTTAGACCCAGACCAAACCGTTGCTATTCTCGAAAAATACTTTGGTAGTTGGAAGAAAAAAGAAAATTTAAGTGCACCTCAATATGGACCTCAACCAAAGTATACAGAGCCTGTGGACACAACTATCGTTGGTCAAGAAGCTGAATATCTTTACCTTGGTTGGAGAGCAGAGAAAGGAAATTCATTGCAATGCGACACATTGAGTATTATTAGCGATTTGTTGAGCAATGGTCGTGTCGGTATTTACGACTTAGACCTTAACCAAACCATGAAGGTTCAGTCTGCTGGTACAGGCTTTAGTGACCTTGCTGACTACTCAATGTTCATTGCTGTAGGTACTCCAAAGAAGGGACAAACACTAAAAGAGGTACAAGCGTTATTGCTTTCTGGTATTGAAAAGCTCAAGAAAGGCGACTTCTCTGACGACCTTTTGCCTTCTATTATTAACAATTACAAGCGTAGCTACTACCAAAAATTGGATAATAACCAATTCCGTGGTAAGGCTTTCGTAAATTCATTCATCAACAATATTGATTGGAAACAAGAGGTTGGTAAGATTGACCGCATCTCTAAGATTTCAAAAGCCGATATTGTTGCCTTTGCTAATCGTTTCTTCGACAATGGTTACGCTGCCATTTACAAGGTTCAAGGTACTGATAATTCTATTCAAAAGGTAGACAAACCAAAGATTACTCCAATCCCAACCAACAACGATAAGCACTCTGATTTCTTGAAGGAAATCGTAAATCATAAGGTTACACCTATCCAACCTTCATTCGTAAACTTCAAGAAAGACCTCACAAAGGCTACAACGAAGAAGGGTTGGCCTATCCTTTACAAGCAAAACACACAAGACGACTTGTTCACGCTCTATCTTAGCATTCCGTTTGGTGAGGAAAGCGACATGCTTCCAGGCTATGCTAAAATGTATCTCGACTATCTTGGCACAGACAAGATGACAAATACGCAAATCAAACAAGAGCTTTACAAACTTGCTTGCGACTATAATATCGGTCAAACTAAGGACGAAACTTACTTCATTATGAATGGTTTGAACGAAAATCTTCCTAAGGCTTTGAGTCTCATTAACTATGTTATTGAAAACGCAAAGGTAGATAAGAAGGCTTACGATGCTGCTGTTGATTTGATGATAAAGGCACGCAAAGATAGCAAATTAGACCAAGAAGAAAACTTTAATGCGTTGTTTGATTATGGTATGTATGGTACTTACAGTCCTACTCGCAACATATTGAGCGAACAACAACTCAAAAGCATGGATCCACAAAAGCTATTAAATTCTTTGAAAGGGTTGAAGAACTACAAGCAAACTGTGCTTTATTATGGTCCTTCTACACTGAAAGACATTGATAAATTGCTTGCAAAAACTTTCAAAACAAACAAGAAGTTCACTCCACTTCCACAGGAAAAGCGTTACACATTGCAAGAAACTCCTAAGAACGAAATACTTATTGCACCTTACGATGCTAAGAATACTTATCTCGTACAGTTCCATAATGAAAACAAAGACTGGAACGCTAACGATGCAGCAAAGATTACTTTGTTCAACGAATACTTCGGTGGCGGTATGAATGCTATCGTGTTCCAAGAAATGCGTGAGGCTCGTGCGTTGGCTTATTCAGCAAGTGCGCGCTATCGTACCCCTGCTCGTTTGGGCGATAAAGAAAGTTTCTTCACTTACATTATCACACAAAATGACAAGATGATGGATTGTATTACACAATTCAACGAGCTCCTTAACAACGTCCCTGTACGCGAAGCAAACTTTAATTTGGCAAAACAAAACCTCTTAAAGAGCCTTGCTTCTTCACGCACAACGAAGTTCTCTATCTTGTCAAGCTACATGGCAGCACAGAAATTGGGCTTAGATTGCAGCTTAGGCGAGAAGATTTACAACGACCTTCCAAACGTTAAACTTCAAGATTTAATTGATTTCGAGAAGGCAAACATGGCAAACAAACCTTGTAAATACCTCATTCTCGGTAATGAAAAGGAACTTGACATGAAAGCTTTGGAAAAGATTGCACCGATTAAGCGTGTAACAACAGAAGAAATTTTTGGCTATTAAGTCATAACAAACGGCTTACTAAATAGTACAAACTAAGCAGTGAGACTCTACAAAAACATTATTTAATTATTCAATAAAGACCTGACACCATGAAAAAAAATGAGGATTAAATGTCTCATTGCATGGTGTTAGGTTATTTTTTAATTATGGCTGAATTCAAATATGCCCCAATGTTCCAATTGGGAAAAGATGAAACAGAGTACAGACTCCTATCAAAAGAAGGGGTCTCAGTAACTAATTTTGAAGGAAAAGAAATTGTAAAGGTAACTCCGCAAGCCCTTACTTTGTTGGCGCAAGAGGCTTTTCACGATTGCGAATTTCTCCTTCGTCGCGAGCATAACAAGCAAGTGGCAGCTATCTTGAACGACTACGAGGCGTCAGAGAACGACAAATACGTTGCACTCCAATTCCTTCGCAATGCCGAAACGGCTGCAAAGGGTGTGTTGCCATTCTGTCAAGACACAGGTACAGCGATTATCCACGGCGAAAAAGGACAACAAATCTGGACTGGTTTCGAGGACGAAGAAGCCCTTTCGCGTGGTGTTTACAATACATTTACACAAGAAAACTTGCGCTATTCACAGAATGCTCCGCTCAATATGTACGACGAGGTGAACACAAAATGTAATCTTCCAGCACAAATTGACATCGAAGCAACTGAAGGTGCAGAGTATAAATTTGTAATGGTAGCTAAGGGTGGTGGCTCTGCCAACAAGACTTATTTCTATCCAATGACCAAAGCTACCATTCAGAACGAGGGAACGCTTGTTCCGTTCTTGGTGGAAAAGATGAAGAGCCTCGGCACAGCAGCTTGTCCTCCTTACCATATTTGCTTTGTAATTGGCGGCACATCGGCTGAAAAGAACTTGCTCACTGTGAAATTGGGTAGCATTAAATACTACGATGCACTCCCTACCACAGGCGACGAAACGGGTCGTGCCTTCCGTGATATTGAGTTAGAAAAGAAAATTCTCGAAGAAGCTCATAAGATTGGGCTCGGTGCGCAGTTTGGTGGCAAGTATCTTGCTCACGACATTCGCATCATTCGCCTCCCTCGCCACGGCGCAAGTGTGCCTATAGGCATGGGTGTTTCTTGTTCAGCCGACCGCAACATCAAAGGTAAAATCAACAAAGACGGTATTTGGTTGGAGAAAATGGACACCAATCCTGGTGAACTTATCCCTGAAGAATATCGCAAACCAGGCGAAGGAACAAAGGGTATTGAAATCGATTTGGACAAAGGCATCGATGCTGTTCGTGCCGAACTCACCAAATATCCAGTCGCTACTCGTGTCAATTTGAAGGGTACAATTATCGTAGCACGCGACATTGCGCACGCTAAAATCAAAGCACGCATCGATTCTGGCGAACCAATGCCACAATATTTCAAGGACTACCCAGTGCTTTATGCAGGACCTGCAAAGACTCCAAACGGACTGCCTTGCGGCTCTATGGGACCAACAACTGCCAACAGAATGGACCCATACGTTGATGAATTCCAATCTTTGGGCGGTTCGCTCGTAATGATAGCAAAGGGAAATCGCACCGAAACCGTTACCAATGCTTGCAAAAAGTATGGTGGTTTCTATCTTGGCACTATCGGTGGCGTGGCTGCGGTACTCTCACAAAGCAGCATTAAGAGTATCGAGTGCGTGGAATATCCTGAACTCGGCATGGAAGCCGTTTACAAAATTACGGTGGAAGACTTCCCAGCCTTTATCCTTGTAGACGACAAAGGTAACGATTTCTTCAAGCAATTGAAGCCATTTACAGGCTGCACAAAGTAATTTAGAACACGATAAAACAAGGAAAGAGAGAACTCATTACGAGTTCTCTCTTTCCTTATTTTACATCATCACAACTCCACAAAGCCTACCCCAAAAACGCAACTCCATAATCCTTTGAACACTATCCAATAGAGTTTCAACCACGATGCAAGGCATTTCGCAGGAGTTTCACTGTTGGGACACAACGTACTTTCATAAGAGTACCCCAGTACTTTCCTAAGAGTACTCCAGTACTTTCCTAAGAGTACTGGCACGAAACACTGCTAATCATAGTTGGTGTAACGACTTCAAAATCATCAGCAAGCAAGAATATTTTCAAAACAATAGGTTTTGGAGCGCAAAACAGGCTATTTGGTGGTGCAAAACAGGCTATTTTGAAACGCAAAACAATAGGTCTACGTTTTGATATAAAACTAAAAAAGGCGACTCCGCATTTGGAACCGCCTTGATTTATGAAACATTCAATAAGTATTAATGAAATTACTTGTTGATGAATTTCTTACCATTCTGAATAACTACACCCTTATAGTTCTTGCCAACACGTTGTCCAGCAAGGTTGTACATAGGAGCGTTTGCATTGATAGTTTCTGTTGCAACAGTGTTGATACCTTCAGTTGTGTTCTTTTCAACTTTGATGATATTGATAGAAGGAACTTCTTTGTAAACAGAAGCAACGATACCTACAACATTATATTCTGTTTCAGCATCAAAAGCCATATCTTTGTATGCGTCAAGATGGAAACCATTATAAATTTGAACCTTCTTATCGCCGTCTACAACATAGAAACGCTTTGTTGTTTTACCTTCTTTATCTGTTGTTTCTTTGATAGTAAACTTAACCTTATCAAGTGCAACTAAGTCGCAAAGGTTATCCATAGCTTCACCAACCTTGATTGCTTTTGGTTTTGCATCGCTACCTGCTGTACGCTCAACCTTAGCAAGATTTGTTAAACCAGCAGCATAAACCAATTCAGGGATTTTATTATAAAGGTCGAATGTACCTGTAATTTCGCCCTTCAACATTTCGTTTTGCTTCAATTCTAAGTTTGCACCAACTTGATAGAAAAGAATTGCACCTGAGTTATCACGAACGTAAGTTGAAGTATTGCCCTTTTTTGTTGTCCAAGTATAAAGAACTTGAGCATCGTTAAGTTTCAAAGTAGCCTTCTTCTTTGCAGCAAGTTGCTTGTATTCAGCAATAGAATTTACAACTTTAACCTCTTCCTTAGTGAAAGTCTTTTCTGCTACTGAACTTGTCTTGCCATCTTTTACAGCAATTGCCTTAACTGTGGTAGTTGCAGTAAGGTCGAATGGTTTTGTATAAAGGAGTTCTGATTTTTCAGTTGGTACATCGCCATTTGTAGTGTAATAAATCTTTGCACCTTCAGCAGTCAAAGTTATAGTAGTCTTTTCTGTAAATGTTGTTTCACCAGAGATAGTTGGAGCAGCAATAGCTGTTGGGTCAGCTGCAGCGATAGTAACTTCTATTTTGCCAGCACGCACTTGATTGTTTGCTGCAATAACTTCAACGCTATTTGCTTCTCCTGTCCAAGTTGCAGTTTTAGCATCTCCGTCAACAACCCAACCATTCTCAGAATTAAAACCAGTAATCTTATTTTTGTAAGCTTTTGCTGTTTCAGTAATTACAATCTTTGTAATCTTAGCAGTTGTACATGAGAATGTTGTTTTAGAACCTTTGTACAAACGATATTGTGCTGTTGCAAAAGATGCATCAGTACTTTCAATAGTAACATCACTTTTTGACATCTTGTCTGGATTTCCAAATTCACTATTTGTACCGACTTCAGTACCAGCAGTAAAAGTTACTTCGGTTTGAGCGTAAGCATTTAAGCCTACCATTGCCAAGACGGCAATAAACGCATTTCGTAGATTTTTCTTCATTTTCAATCTTTTTTATGTTAATATAATTTGTAAAATATCTATATACAAAAGTACGACATTTTAATGACTTAGCATAAAATCTAACATTAAAATGCTATAAAAATGCTATGAAATAATCTTACTTAACGAACTTCTTTCCTCCTTGTATATACACTCCCTTAGGCAACATGGTTTTATCAATACCTACGAAACGTCCATCGATAGTAAAAATCTTATCATCAGTTGGCGTTTGCAGATTTGTTATTGCACTAATACTATCCGCATTTTGCTTTTCAATAAAATCGAACATAATGGTTTTTGCAGCTACGTCCTCTGTAATATTATAGATAGGCTTGTTCGTAATAGTTTGCAAATTCAACTTCATGGTTGTAATTTCAGTTACTTTCAATGGTCCCGGATATACATCATTGCGATGACTTTCCAGCCAATCCTTAAATTTAACTTTCTTACCATCAACAGAACTTTGCGAAAGTAGTTTCCCGTCAGCAGGAATAATCGTTACACCCGGACGTCCAGAAGTATTATTTACAGGGTCGTACATATTGATAAAATTATAATTATAATTGATTCGATAAACCAACATGCCATGACCAAAATATTTAACAACCCCCGCATACCAATCAACATTCTGAATATTGTGTACCACTACATATTCTTTTTCGCCCATTGGAGTAGTAATCTTACGGAATTCATCAGCCTTCAAAGTAACCTTTTGTGGAATATCTTCCAAAGGTTCCATTCTTGTCCACCCCATTGCTTCTCGCTCCCATGGGGTATAAGGAGTAGGACAATAGCCATTTGCCGTGTACTCACCACCGTCCATTATATCCCAACACTCCATGCCTTGGTCGTCAGGATTGTCTACTGGCTTGGTTGGATAAATATCTGGCAACCCCATTGTGTGAGAAAATTCATGACAGAAAAGTCCTATACCATTGATTTTAGGTTTGCCATTTGCTCCCATTTTAGCAGGTGTGCCACCCAATTCGTTACTAATTCCAAGACGTCCTACCAAATAATCACCTATTTTTAAATTATCCGATGATGTCATATAGAACGATTTTGGCCAAAGTGTTTTACTGTCATTTCCACCCCAACTTTGTGCATATCCAGAATAAATGATATAAACCAAATCAATTTTACCATCACTATTGCTATCAAATTCTTTTGGATTTACTTCTGCTGCAACAAGATTTACCGCATCTTTTACCATTTCTCTATAATGTACATCTTTACGTCCATTTTTATCAGCACCATAATAACTTTGGTCTTTTGGCATACGCACGGGACCATAAAGTTTAAATTCTGGAGTAAATTTACCACCACTTACAAATTTAAAATAGCTGCGTACACTGCCATAATTCTTATTATCTGAATTGCCAAAATCTTCCATTGCACCTTCCTTATTCAAGTATTGGTCATAACTTTTTCTAACATTATCCAACTTGAAAGGAACATCATCAAAATCAACAAGAATTACTAAAACTTTTGGAGAGTTTAGATGTGGGAAATAAGGAGGTGTAGCTTTCCCGATAGGAGGTGTTCTTCTTGCTTTATGAAGACGGCTTTCTGCAACTCCAAAGAAAAGGTCTTTAGCTTGCGCCTTAGCCAATTTTTGTTCAGCAACACTACGTTTCTCTACATCATGCGCTAAGATTTCAGAAGCTATGATATTGCCATTTTCATCTATTTTAGCTACATAATAGCCTTTATTGACTTGAGTTACAATTGTACCATCAAGCGTTGAAATCCAGCTAAAATGCTCATCACCACGCATGATAAGTGTTACTTGAGTTCCATCAGGTTGAGTTACAACAAACGGACGAGGATTTGCCTTTGCAGCTTTTGCAAGAATAGCAACTGCTATCAAGCAAAGAGTAAGTAAGATTTTTCTCATTCTTATTTAACTTTTAAATTTATTTCTTATCTCAATTTACGTCTTCCGAAGAAGTATTGTCCTTTGTTTTTGGTTCTATTTCCGTATTCTATGGCGTGATGTGGGCAATGATGATAGCACGAAAAACATGTCAAACATTTGCCATTATTGAGCCATTGTGGCTCGTTTCCCAATCCGCCTGCAATGTCATTAACAGGACAAACATTGGCACAGATGCCACATTTTACACATTTTGCACGCTTCACACGAAAAGGTTTGTCTGTAATTAGCCAATGCGTGAAGAATGCTCCAACAGGTCCAGAGAGGATATCAGGGCATGTACCACGATGTATGCTCTCCCACCCTATTGGGTGTTTGCCTGCTTTTCTTTCTTTGTTGTTAATGATAGATGTGAAATGATCTATCCTTTTCTTTGCTGTTGCAATCTTTTCTTGTTCTTTTTCAGCCGTATCAACGTCCATTCCAGGGAGTCCAACGTACGATTCAGGCATTAAAACAGCATCTACTGCATGAAGTACGATTGGATTTTGAGTTTCAATGTTGCGAAATAGTTTCACAAATCGTTCCATTGTTCGTCCCACAGAATCGCCTGTTGTAAGCAAACAGAAAGCATAATGCTCTTCTGTTGCGTGCTTATCGGTTTCGCTAAGCGACAAAGATTGCATAAATTCGATAACTATTTTCGGTACGCGCCACCCATGTACAGGGAACACAAAGCCAATGCTTTCGCCTCGATTGAGCTATTGCCAGTTCCCGAAAAGTAGAATATCATATTGCAAATATATGAGAAAAATTCCGAAATACCCAAAAGTTAGAGGTTAATAATATTTATTCTCTTTACTTAATAGGAAACCTTAAACTGGAATTAAGAAATTAATAACTTCCTTTTCTACCATTATTTTAAAAGGGCCAACAGGGGTTTTTGACATCAAACGTCCATCAATACCGATTAAAGTGCGTGGTTCAACTTGCATTTCCAACTCCTGCGCACGATATGGGTGGACGCTTCTATGATTCAAAAACTTCCCTCGCAAGAATAGATAAATACCTTCAAAGAGTTGTGTTACTTCGGGGTGATAGACCACAGAAACGTCTAACTGCCCATTGTAAGGAACAGCATTTGGTGTTTGTCCATATCCTTTTGCATTACCAACACATACGGTCATCACTTTACGTTTAATGACATCGGTGTTGATTTTAATGTGCATGTGGAAATCTAATCGTTGGAAAGCCAACAAAATAAAAGAGAAGATGAAAGACAAACTGCGTGAACCGAAGAGGTTACGGGTACGGCGGCGAAGGTTCATAATGGTGGCTATCAACCCGACATTGATACAATTCAAGAAATAACGATGGCATTTTTCGCCTTTCCTATTTGTGTAACGAATGCAACCAAGATCTATTTTGCGAACACGATGTGCCTTCAACGACTCTATTGTCGTTTCAATATCATCGTCTTCGAAGCCCCAAAAATGAGCAAAATCGTTCATTACTCCATTAGGAATTACACCGATACAAGTGCGCTCGCGAACTTCTTTGTCTTCGTGCATGAGGACATTTATGGTATCATTCAAAGCAGAATCGCCTCCAAAGATAATGATAGTTTGGTAGCCGTTGCCTATCATCATTCTGATAAGCCTATCAACACCAGCAGAACTTTCGCTCTGTATCATATCAAAATCAATGTTGTTAGCTTTAAGACATTGCTCAACATGCTCCCAACGTTTGTGTGGATTGCTTAATAATCCGCCTTTTGGGCAATAAAGTATGCCCCATTTCTTTTCGTCTACCATACTTTCCCTTTTTATAATAATGGCTTTTGGCATTAAACCACCACTCTTTTTCTTAAAAAGTAATAGATAATAACAAATTAGCCTATTTTTTCTTTTTCTATAAGCGATTGAACGTAAGCAATTTTCTCGTCCAATGGCTTTCCTGCATCTATCCAATTTATATGAAAGCCACGACGTTCCATGCCACGAAACCACGTCATTTGGCGTTTGGAAAACTGATGAATGGCAATTTCTAAGTTGCGAAACATCTCTTCGTAAGTGAGTTTGCCAATGACATATTGGGTAACAAATTTATATTCCAACCCATAATAGATAAGGTCGTCGGCAGGAATGCCCGATTCGAGCAATGCTTTTATTTCATCGACCATGCCCTCTTCCAACCTAACTCGCAAGCGTTTTGTAATTTTCTGACGACGTTCTTCACGACTAATATCCACTCCAACAATGATAGAATTGATAGTTGGCATTGCACGGTCAGGAGTTGGGTGTTCCAATTCGTAGGTTTCAATTTCGATAGCACGAATTGCACGCTTTGTAGTGTCTACATCGGTGCGATTGTGCATAGCCGAATGATTCTTTTCTTTCAACTCTGCAAGAATGTTTGTCAATTCCTCGAGCGTTTTATCTTCCAAATTGGCACGCAACTGTGGGTTTTGTGGAACTGGCGACAAGGCGTATCCTTTCAAAACCGCCTCCACATAAAGCCCTGTTCCACCACAAAGTATAACAGGTTTCTCTCGCTTTTTTATATCTTCGTATGCCTTTTGAAAGTCGTTTTGGTATTGAAAAAGATTGTATTTGGTACCAGGTTCGACAATATCTATCAAATGATAAGGCACTTTTTTGCCATTTATTTCATAGTCGGCAAGGTCTTTTCCTGTGCCAATATCCATTCTTCGGTAGACCTGTCGGCTATCTGCACTAATAACTTCTGCCCCTATTGAAGCAGCAAGCGCAGTGGCAAAATTAGTTTTTCCACTTGCCGTGGGACCTATTATCGTTATCATCTTCTCCATATTACCGCACAAATATAATAAAAAAAAGCCATTCGGCAATCACCGAATGGCTTTTTAATATTGTTTTCTTACAAATTTGCTGTTGGATTAGCCATTAACCTTAGCCATGTGCTTAATCAATTCAACAACCTTGTGTGAGTAACCAATTTCATTGTCGTACCAAGATACAACTTTTACGAAAGTATCTGTAAGTGCAATACCAGCCTTTGCATCAAAGATAGATGTGCGTGGGTCACCAAGGAAGTCAGAAGAAACAACTGCGTCTTCTGTGTAACCAAGAATACCCTTCAATTCGCCTTCTGAAGCAGCCTTCATAGCAGCGCAAATTTCTTCATATTTAGCAGGCTTAGCCAAATTTACAGTAAGGTCAACAACAGAAACGTCCAAAGTTGGAACACGCATTGACATACCTGTGAGCTTGCCGTTGAGTTCAGGAATAACCTTACCTACCGCCTTTGCAGCACCTGTTGAAGAAGGAATGATATTGCCTGCAGCAGCACGACCACCACGCCAATCCTTCATAGAAGGACCGTCAACAGTTTTTTGAGTAGCTGTTGTAGAGTGAACTGTTGTCATCAAACCATCAGTAATACCGAACTTGTCGTTCAAAACCTTAGCGATAGGAGCCAAACAGTTAGTTGTACAAGATGCGTTAGAAACGAATTGGGTACCTTTAACATACTTGTCGTGGTTTACACCGCAAACGAACATTGGAGTATCGTCCTTAGAAGGAGCTGACATAACAACATATTTAGCACCTGCATCGATGTGAGCTTGAGATTTTTCCTTTGTAAGGAAAAGACCAGTAGATTCTACTACATATTCAGCACCGATTTCATTCCACTTCAAGTCAGCAGGATTGCGCTCAGCAGTAACACGGATTACGTTACCATTAACGATAAGTTGTGATTTTTCAACATCAGCTTCGATAGTTCCGTTGAAGATACCGTGCATTGTATCGTACTTCAACATGTAAGCAAGATAGTCTACTGGGCAGAGGTCATTGATACCTACAACAACTACATCTTTAGCGTTTGCCTCTTCAAGACTTGCGCGGAATACGAAACGACCGATACGACCAAAGCCGTTAATACCAATTTTAATCATTTGTCTTTATTTAAAGTGAATACTATATTACAACTTCTTACAAAAGAAAAAAGTAATATTTTTATCTTTTCGTATGCAAAGATACAAAAAAAATATTATATTTGCAATCGAAAAGAGTATTAAACATTATTAAATAAAGGTGCATTTGAGGATAACATGATTTATATTAAGAAATTTAATCATTGCTTCTCTCTTACTACATCTATTAAAAAATTATTTTATGGGATTTCTAAAAGAATTTAAAGCTTTCGCCATGCGTGGCAATGTTATGGACATGGCTGTCGGTGTTATCATCGGTGGGGCGTTTGGGAAGATTGTATCTTCATTAGTTGACGATATTTTTATGCCAATAATTGGTGTTCTTACTGGTGGAATAGACTTCAGCAAGGTGAGCATTATGGTAGGCGATGCGGAAGTAAAATATGGTATGTTTATTCAAAACGTCATTGACTTCCTCATTATCGCTATTTGTATCTTCACGATGATTAAGGCTATGAATAGTCTTTCCAAGAAGAAAGAAGAAGAACCAACAGCACCAGCTGAACCTTCTAACGAAGAGAAATTGCTCGGTGAAATTCGTGATTTGTTGAAAAATAAGTAATTTTTCCTCCTTTAAACGTAAGAGGTATATATACAAAAAGGCGCACTTTTTCGGTGCGCCTTTTCAGTTTTTATCCCAAATCAGTCGTTAGACTTCTCCGAGATTTGCGAGCTTATTTTGAGCTATTTTTGGTTGTTTTTGAAGACGTTTAGCGAGCTAAACAACTGAAAAGAACAAACGAAAAGAGCCAAAATAAGGTGCAAAGACGAAGAAAAGCATAACATATAAACTCTTTAAAAAGCCTTTGCGGGTTAATGACCGATTTGGGTTTATTGCTCCGTAAAATCATTATGGGGGCAAAATAAATGAAGTTTTGTTTCTTGAGTCATAGGAAATTTCAAACAATCGCATATTACACTGAAAATCAATAACTTACACTTACACGTTTCAAATCTATTATTTTACCACAGAAAACAGCCTGTTTTGAGCGTTAAAACCTATTGTTTTGAAGGGTAAAATAGCCACTTTTAAAATCATAGCTATTAGGCGTTGTTCTAAAATCCACAAACAAGTAGGAAAAATCAACATTTCTTAACCTTTCATTGTCGCATAGCTACATCGTAATCAATGCGGTTTAACACCTTGCGAGAACGTTGCTTATTGTATTGTGGTGTAAGCATACAGCGGTCAGCCTTATAGGTTTTTGTTTCGATTCCAGCCAAATAGAAGAGCAAATGAGGCAAATCGTCTGTCATAAATTTATTGGTTCGGGCTTGATGAATTTGCTTGAACAATTCCTGATGAGTAGCTTTATAAACTGGCGAACACCATATCCAAAAAGGTATTTCAAACTCTTCATGATATTTCTTCACGTCTATTTGCTCGACTTCGGTCAGTCTGCCTGCCATTCTTACGCCTTTACCATAACATTCTTCGCCATGGTCGGATAAATAAATCACAATTGCATTTTCATTTCTGAATTGTTCTACTATCTTGCTCAACACAAAGTCGTTATAAAGCGTAGCATTGTCATATTGAGCTATGGTTTCTTTTTCCTCATTGGTTAAATCTTTGCGTGGATAATCGCTGATTCCAAATTTTGCCATGGTGGGTTTACAACGCATAGAATACTGAAAATGCTGTCCTAAAAGATGAAAAATAACCAATTGTGGTTGCCTTTTCTTTCCAACAATAGCCTGATAATCGCTTAGAAGTTCGTCGTCATATTCATGAATATTGGCATTTCTATCGTCAAACATTTGCTCATTTAGTTGTGGGTGGTTCAAGAAAAATCCACCAGAAAGATTGTTTACCCAATCGGGAGTATAATTCACGCCATAGGGAAATTGGTTCGACAAGAAGCTAACACGATAGCCTGCTTTTTTGAATACTGCGGGAAAAAGTGCCACCTCGCTCCAATCGGTCTTGTCGCCAACAGATTGGAGGGAGAAAATTTGTTTGAAAACTCTGCTCGTTAAGTTCCATGGGGCAATGACATCGGTAAAAACAGCTAACGAATCTTTGCCTTTCATCATGGCTAATTGGTTGGGAGTGGTGGGTTTATTGTAGCCATAGAGTTGAGAATGGTGACGGTTGGCACTTTCGCCTATTATTAAAACAATGGTAGGGGAAGTGAATTTGCACGAATCAACCGCAACCATAGTATTGGCTTTTATAACGCCTTTCACTTGCTTTCCTATTAAATAATTGGTGTAAAGTCCGTAAGCAACACGTTCAACGGGGTGGTAAATATGGGCAAAACCATTGACAACAGCTACTTCGAGTTCGGATAAATTCTTTGCAGAATACAATTGAATTTTATCGAAAAGACTGATTGTTGTTCCTATTAAAATGCTGATAAACAGTGAGAAAGAAATAAGATGGTGTCGTAAAAAATGGTCTTTTATTTGGGTTTTCCTTATCGCCATGAACGCATGACAAAGGGCAAGTAAGAGAATTATGCCTACTGTGGAAAACAAAATTTCGGGTTTAATGTATTGTGAGCAGAACTCTGCAGACTCTCTGCCTGTGGTTTCTTGCGCCAATAGCAACATGGTTGGCGAAAGTGGCGTACCAAAGAGTGTTTTACACCCTGCATCGGCAATGGCTATTGCATAAATGCCACAACTTAAAACGAAGCGCAACACACGGCGCAAGGTAGATTTGAAAATGCTTAATATGGCACAAAGCCAATAAACATCGGCTAAAAGTTCGATATAACCCCAAAGATTTCGATGACTTATATGGGTTATTGCGCCCACCAAAAGCATAAAAACAAAAAATAATTTGTTCTTTTCTATGGGTTTTAGCAAATACGTTGCAAACGTTAAACTACGCATTCTTTGTTTTAATTGCATTGCTTTTTCATTTTTCTTTGATTCATTTTGGCTAAGAGGGGTATTCTCTCATTCGCCTTCGTATGGCTGAATGGCTGAAAGTTTGTTCCTTCTTCTAATATTTAAGGTGGGTTTCTTGCGGTGGTAGTTTTTAGAATCCAACCTAAAACTATCTTTATCAAAAAAAGCCTCAACTCCTATTACCAAAGTTAAGGCTTCTATTTTTATGATTTAACGAATAGCTTGTTTCTATTCCCACTCAACACGGCAAAGTAGCTTTTGGTTTGCTTATAATCATCATATTATCAGCAATTTATACCATATACTTGGCATTATGGCTACTTAGCTGGTGTCCGTTTCTGGTGTTCATTCTGTTTTCTTATGGACTAAGACCTGCAAGCACACGCCTCATCTTGCATCGTTGTGCTACCGTCTTTCGTGCTGCAAATATAGGGAAAATAGCCCGTATCAGCAAGGATTTATAATAATATATGGTGGTAACTCTTTCTTTTATAGGTGATTTATTCGTTTTTCTCGGATTTTTTTAGTAAACTTTGTAGGCAGAAATCAAAACAAGCAAGATGACATTAAGATACGAGGACATGGGCAAGAACGAGAGGTTTGCAGCAACAATGGGTAACCTCTTACGAATGGCTTTGGGGGTTGCCAAAGACAGAATAGTGAAAGTTGATAAACTTGTAGGCAATCGTGTTTACTTTAAGGAGGGGCATGGGCTTGAAGAAGTGGATGAATATAACGCCTTTCTCTACTTCGTCAATCGCAAGGTGTTCAACAAGAAATTTTGGGAGGAGGCAGAACTTTGCGATTGCTCAAACACAAACATCGAGAAGCAACGCCTCATTGCTTACTTTGGAGAGCATAGCCCCTTGGTAAAATTTGAGCATCCTTCGGCTTACGAATACATCTGCTACCAGCTCATAGATGACATATACAACCACGACACAACAGAACGCATCAAGGTGCTTGAAGTGTTCAAAACCTTTGCACTGTTGGTTTACAAAACCACAAAATGAAAAAGCCCTTTGTCTCCGTATGAGCAAAGGGCATTATAGGCAGAATTATTATTAGTTTAGAACTTATAGCCTAACTTTATACTTAGACTTCTATTCTTTGCACCAGGAGTTAAATCTAACACTTCGGAGTTTTCTTCTGTTCCCTCTTTCTCCAAATTAGAGCCTTTATATAAATCAATAAATCCAAAGTCATATCCAACAGAAATGGTGAACTTTTGTGCCAATTCTACACCAAATTGTAAACCGAGACCAACATCAAATCGATTGAGTGCATCAAAAGTTTTTACAGTTCTTTCGTTATGCTTGATTTTTCCCTTTTGATAGAGTTTTTCATCAAGTTCTTTAACCTCAGTATTACCAAACAAACCAACTCCGATATATGGTCCTGCCTCTCCAAAGATAGCAAATTTAGGATTTACCGAATAGTGATACCCTATGTGGATAGGTATATCCAAATAGTATGAAGAAGTGGTACTTCTACCCAAATCACCTAAATCTAAGTCTGTTCCTTTTCTTTCCAAGAAAGCTCCAGAACTTAGATAAATTCCATCTGAAATAGTTGGCATTTCTAAAATGCCCTTTACTCCCACACCAAAGCCGAAACGAGACCCCATAGAACCAAGTTTGGAAGAATTAAATTCTACCATTCCTTCCCATTTAATGTTGCTCAACTTGGCAGTAGACTGTGCTTGAACTTGCAATGCAACAATCAAGCAAAGTACAACTAAATAAAATTTTTGCTTCATAATTAAATAAATTATCTGTTATTAAATCTACCTATTCATAGTATCTTCATTGTCTTGTTTATAAACTGCATTGACAGAGTATAAAACAACAATTCGTTTAGAACTTATATTTTGCCCCAAGCGTAACATTTGCTTTTAATTTTTCAAAGCCTATCCATATTGCGTTAGGAGCAATAAAGACACCGAAGTTATCTTTTATATTATAATTCACTCTTACACCTCCATTGAAGGCAAATGCTTGATGATTTGTCTCTTCATATTTGTTTTTAGTACCGCCGATACCAAGAATTAGCTCTGTATTGATTGGCAGCTTTCTTACTTTATCCTTTGTAAGATTTTTCACCCAGTTTATCATAAGCGACATCTGCTCAAGGTCTGTGTTTCTTAACTGCTGTCTGAATTGAATTTCAATTCCGCCATACTTGGAGAGGTATCTTCCGATGCTCACATCTACATAACTCACATCTACACCTACTCCTGCTGTTGCCTGCCATTTCTTGCTTTGGGCATTAAGGTTACTCACGGCCATAAGCAGTACTAAAAAGATTAAACTAATTTTCTTCATAAAATTTGTTGTTTGCTTTATAGTTTAACATTGATAATTCTAAAATCATTTTTGGTATCTATAATTACACCATTGGCATTTAACTTACGAGCATGCCGTACAGCCTTCTTCAAAAGGTTTCTTCCTATCAAGGTGCGTTCCGTTCTTACTAATGGAAACAACCAAGGATAATAAGAGCCAAATGCCACGACCTCAAAATCTTTGTCCAATTCTCGCTCGCTCATATAGATGGCGACTGCCATGCAAGTGTCTGCTTTTATAGTATCGCCATTGCAATACCTTTCTTTTAGCTCTTTTGTTTCAAAATAACCTGACCTTGGTGTAAGGGCAATACTTCCTACCTTTACTGCTCCTGCTCCTGCTTTCACTAATGTAACCATCGTGCTGCAAGATGACAGACCAAGGCATAAGAGCGAAAAAGCTATTACACGATGCTTCGGTATGCGGTGTAGATTATGATAGATGATTGCCAAAATACAAGTTGCCAAAGGCTGTTTTAGAAAGGATACTCAATACCCTTGGAAGATAAAAAATGCTGAAAGGCAGGATATATTTTCGTTTCTTTCAGTAGTCTCAATTCTTCTGTATTGAGTTCACTAACCTGCTCTACTTTGTCTAAAGCGGCATTTAGTCGTTCATAACTTTCATCATCAAGGTCTCCTTCGTAATCTTCCATATATTTACGAAACTCCCTTGTTTGCTCATCTGACCATGAAAATTTGATGGTCTTCTTTTCTGATTGTTTCAGATTGTCTTCCATAGGGATAGGCTTTAATCTGTGATATGTAGTTTCGACCCTAAACTACAACAAAAAGAAATATTATCACAGCCATACAGAAAAAGTGGAGTCGAAAACCTACCAATCCTTCTCTGTGTGGGTCTGGACTCCCAATGGCAAAAAGGAGAGGGGGTACAACTCCACTGGATGTATTTCGTTGATACGAATACAAACAGAGAGTGTAATCCCGCTAACCTGCTTGCCAGTTGAAATTGTCCAGATTTCACAGAGCAGTGTTTAGTGAAGATACACTTTTATCAATATGTCTACCGCAAAACAGTATTGACAGCAATGCGATGGTGCAAATATACAGATTTTAACTAAGATGTACAAATAAACAAGCATATATTTGCCGTTTTCGATATAAATTTCTAATCTTTGCATAATAAATCGGTAAAAATGCTAAAAGAAGAAGGTATAAATGAGGTGCTTAAGAAAGTGAAAGAAACTGATGTAACGGCATTCCAGCGGTATCCTTTTCATAGAGGAAGCATCCGAGGCACACGAAACAAGCATGAAGAAACCTAAGAACAAAGGGAGGATTGACAAAAGACATCCACAGAACAACGCTAAGTTCATAAGTGAGTTTAAGAAAAACAAGACTTTGACCTTGCTACCTATTGAAACAAAATAAGGTGGAGCATTACGCCCCACCTTATTATATCATACAGCCATTGCAATAGCTTTTACCTTTCTCAATGTATTCACCGCTGTATTTGTGATTTGGCTCACATTGCGAAGAGACAAGCCTTTTTTGAGCAACTTCACTTCTGCCTTATACTGCTCGAGCATCTGCTCATCCGTTTTTCGATAGCCCTCTTTGCGCCCCACCTTACCTCCTTGCGTGCGAAAGTGATTGTAACCGCTTTCCATGCGTGAACGGATAAGTGAGCGTTCCATCGAGTTGAATTGAGCAAGGATGCCCAAGACGAGATTTGCGATGGGATTAACTTGACCATTGGGAAGAAGCGTCTCTAAACCATTTTGTAGAATGAAGAGGCTCACCTTCATCGTGTTGAACTGTTCGATGATACTCAAGAAATCAACTGCCCTTCTTGAAAGTCGGCTACACTCATATATAAGCACCTTGTCAATCTTGCTGCTTACAACAAAGTTAAGAAGCTCGGTCAGTGCATCACGCTCTGCAATCTTCTTCGCTCCGCTAATCTTCTCCGAGAACTCTTTGACCACAATATAGCCCATTTTCTCAGCATACTCTCTCAAGTCGGCTAATTGTCGTTCGTAGTCTTGGCTACTCGTTGAAACTCTTGCATAGATGCAAACCCTTGTCTTTGTACACATATAATCTTTTAAGTTAGAATGACACGCAAAAATCTTTGAAACCTACTTGCTTATAAGATTAAATTGCATCACATTTAATTTGATACAAAGATACAGGATTTCCAGTTATCCTGCAACTATATAATGTTATAAATCCCTGTTTTTCAATAAGATATACTACATTAAAGATATTGCTTTGCTTGTGGAAGATAGAAAATTGATGCATCAATCACACTAAACAGATAGCCTGTGCTGATACTCAATGACTTATCGCATTTTAGCCTTATTAGGCCGTACCCAACCTTGAGTTGAAGATGTCAAAATCATACTCTTGATTGCCATTTCCAAGCATAGCTCTTAAAAGCATATCAACCTTGAGGTGGAAAAGCAATGATGTTATAACTTCTGTTACAGCACGGGTTAGGTCGGTTCTGCTAATCTCCCAAATGGCTTGCACATTTTCAACATTAAATGTATTGCAGCCCACTCTCTCTTCTAAGCTCATTGCCAATCCATCAATGGCATCCCTTAATAAGTCGTTACCCTCAATAATTTCGGCAACCCCATCCGTTGTATCAAGCACACGGAAGAGTATATTCTGAAAGTGGTTTATACAGCGCTCATCATCTATGGTATTATGTTCTTTTGCAGCTTTCTTCATGCCTTTCTTTATCACATCCTTATTAAAATGTCTTTTGATATTCTTCATTGTCTTCATCGTTATCTATTTTATTTTTTTTATTTTCAGTTTCTTCAATAGTTTGTTTAAGCATGGATAGGTCGAGCAATGCATCTTTCAGCTCTTCAAAATTAACATCCGCCTTGCCTTTAATCTTTGTCAATCGCTCTTCAAGGCCTTGTCCATCCGTTTCTTGTTGATGGACTAAAATCGCATCGTATAGCTTTGCCTTTTGTCTCAACCTATCATACCTTTTCTTTTGGCTCTCACTGATTTTCCTTTTAGCCTCATCGGTGTGAGGTTGAGAGCGTTTCTTATTTTCTTCTGTACCGTAAATTATCATCGTTACTTTTCTTTTTTACTTACTATATATAAATATCAAGTAAGTTATAAAAAGTAAGTTCAAACTTGCTTTTAGGATATTTTTTTTATATCTTTGCTCAAATGAGATTTGGTCGTGAGACTGAACAAAAAAAAACGGAAACAATGAAAAACAAATTAGTTTTTAAGATTAAAGGTTTGAGTTATGAAGACCTTGTAGAAAATCATAACAAGTATATTAACTTCTTAAACAGTGAGGTCATATTTGATAGAACAGTACGCTCTGCAAATGGATGGCTTTCTCCTTGTCCAAGATTTGTAGAAAAAGAAGGGGAGAAGCGAAAGTTTGTGAGAAAATCAACAATGCTTCCTAAGTACATCTTTTTAATAGATAGGTTAATCAGAATATGTATGAATAATGATGACTATATTTATAAGGCAGATTATCGTATTATGAGCGAAGTACTTGGAGACCATTATAGCGATATGCTGAAGGCACTTCAATATATGGATATCATAATGATTGATGGTTCATATCAACCCAATGATTTTAGCAGATATATTCGTCTCAACAAACATGAGATAGAAAGTATCGGATGCAAAAATAAAAGGGTATTTGAATTTCAAAAGAGGTATAAAGAACTACTTGACAAAAAGCATCAAGAGTATAGAACTAAACTCGTTGATACTATCACTAAGGCTAATCTACCTTTTACTATAGAAGAATACGAAAGCTGCTTATCTTACTTGACCATCAGCCATAGAACAGAAGCAAAGGAATATATAAATTCAATAGAAGATGTCAGTAAAAGAAATAGGTACGCTACTATTATAGAAACCTTTAATCCAAAAGAACTAAAAATAAAAAGCATTGATGAACAAAAAAGAATATACCATTACTTAACGAACCTACCAAGAAACTTAAAACGGTTCTATAATATAAAGTATGAAGTTGATGTTAGAAACTCTCATCCTTTAATTTTGTGTTATTTTCTTATTAAAGAATTAGATATTGACATTGATGTATTTTATTTTCTTTATAATAAAATTAGAAACAAATATCATGATACCTCTCTTTCCTTCCATATAGTATCCAAAGAACTTTGTAATAAATTAAATATCAGTAGAATAGAGCATAAATTCAAGATAAATTAAGATGTTATAAGATATATCATAGCAACATCAGAAGGTAGATTTTGGGATGATTTTTTGAATACCGAAGCATTAAGCAAAGAGGTACAAAATGATAGGAATAAACTCAAGGAGATGCTCTTCAGCCATGTCTTCTACTCTGACCATATCATACCGAGTTCGATATTCATTAAGCAATTCAAAGAATTTTATCCTACTGTTTGGCAAATTGTAAAAGGAGCAAAGATGGCATTAAATAGGCAAGGTACAAATCTTGCAAGGGTATTGATGAAGTGGGAAAGCATCCTCATTCAAGAAGTTTTGACAGAGTGCTATAAAAGAAAATATAAAGTTGTACATATACATGATGCCATCATAGTCTTTGATTGTGAAGAGAACAAAGAAGTTACATCAGAAACAGTAGCAGAACTTTTTAAGGTCATCTACTTTAAGCATAAGTTACAGCCAACAGTTTCTATAAAAGCATATTCAAAAGCTGCTTAACAAAAAATAAATATTTTTTTGTTTTGATTTTATTTTTTATATCTCGTGAATTCAACAAGCAAGTGCAAATTTACTTAATTTGTTCGTAAAAGCACTCGTATGGTGTTTTAAATCCTAATTTCTTTCTTGGTCTCATGTTAAT
>QWBY01000266.1_pt1 | contig 39947 bp, 33 predicted proteins | sample 1972471 | NCBI WGS metagenome assembly QWBY01 (sample SAMN09866722, study PRJNA288562) | Human gut metagenome isolate term6_stool, whole genome shotgun sequencing...
CCGCCACTGTTCTTTATGCCAGGTCTGTCAATGCCTCTATGCCAGGCCCGTAAATGCAAGAAACGACCTCCAAAATGCGGAGGTCGTTTCTGCGGGAGTAGCTTGCGTGCAACTACTTACTTATGTGATTGATACTGTAGCGCATGTGCTTTACACGCGCACCTTTTTCTCAGATTTCTGAATCGATCTAGAATCTGTCGTCTATTCGACTTGCGCCACGAAAATCCAACTTTTTTACCACTCGGAATAGTAAAACCCGCGATTCCCACCTTAGGCCTAGCACGCTGAAAAAGCGCGTCACCTGCGTTAATATCCCGGAAAGCAGTTAGTGAACCTTTCCATACAGGCGCGATTGCCACATATTGCCGGTATTTTTTACCAGTGATTGTGACGCCTGTCATATTTACCCCCAGGGGTAAACGAGAGAATTCATATACCCCCCCGTTCGGGGGTGATACTGTTTTCTTTTAGGTATTCTTCAAGGAAAACATGAAGAGTATTAGCAAGCATCTGCTCCTCCGAACCACGACCCACCGTCACCGGAATACCGTGATACGAATACGCCGCCTGCAGTGCAGCAACACGCCACGGCGCCAACACTTGGTTCTCAACACCCTTGAAAAACAGCTGGCCACTATTCTGCTTGGAGTCAACACCCGCCACGCCACTCTCAGAATTACTCTTCGGAGACCCCGACCCCTCCACCTTCGCGGCGCGGCGACCTAAGTCCCACTTCTCGTAACTCGCCCAGCGATCCCCCCACCGACAAGAACCTACTGCACACCACAAACACACAATACTGGCGGCCCAGCCCAGCCAACTCACCCCCGGATACCCCCACCTCAGTAGACGTGGAGTCGTAGAGGATCTCCCCAACGACACCCCATCCCGGGCATCCTCAGCATTCGCAAAGCGGGGAGCATCCACCACAAAAGTCCAGTAGCACTTCTCCCGATGACCCAAAAGCGCCAGCCCGTGATCCCGCTTCGCACACGTATTGGTAATACGGTTAATCCACGAGTACAGCGCGTACCGGGACACCGCGAAACGCGGCGTGATCCTTGATCGCCGCGGCAACAACATCCGCAATGTCCTGCGCCTGATGGTTAAACACCACAGGGTGCAACCCCACCCGAGCACGCCGCTGATTCAGCGCCTCGATCCGAGGCACACGCGCCGGCAGGTTATGCTTCGCCACATCCTGCACGTCGGACACGTCCACACCCTGGTAGACGTCTTGCCGCTCACGCAGCTCCGCAATAGTGCGGCGCAGTTGCGCGGGAGAGGACAGATAGCGGTCCACCCCAGCAACGTCAAGCTCACCCTTATCTTCGCCGGGAGATTCCTCCGGTGACGGCGAGGTGGGCGGCACCGGCGGATCCTGCGGCTCATTCACCACAGAAAAGGGCACATCCGGTACCGGCGCAGCCTGGGATGGTACGGCTGCCAGCCCCATTAACAGACCCGCCCCGAGAGCGAGGGACGACATACCCGCCGTCACCTTCCGTAAAGAAACGCGGGCGGGGATACAGGCAGTGAGGGTGTCATCGTGTCTCCTTCGCTTACTCGGGGCTGCGCTGCACGAGCAGAAAATTTACTTATTAAACAAACTGAACTGCGAGGGTCGCTTCGGAATGTTACGGAGGTTAGAGCGAGCCATCGACATAACCTCGCCAAAACCACCATTAAGCACCTGCTTCGACATGGCGGTGGCGAAGCCTTGCATCTGCTCCAAGGTGATCTTCGGCGGCATAGACAGTGCGTTCGGATCCGTCACCACATCAATAACGCAGGGGCCCGGGCGCTCCATCTCCGCAGCAAATACGCTCTCCAGCTGGGTCGGATCCTCCACCCGCACAGAGTGGATACCAAGCGCCTCGCCCACAGCGGCGTAGTTCACGGACTCAGAATCGGTGGCAAAGTCCGGCAGACCAGCCACCAGCATCTCCAGCTTCACCATGCCCAGGGAGGAGTTGTTAAAGACAACCACCTTCACCGGCAAATTGTAGTTCTTGATGGTGATGAGGTCACCCATCAGCATGGACAGGCCACCGTCACCACACATAGCAATAACCGGACGATCGGGGCGGTACGTACCCACCCCAATCGCATGCGGCAGCGCATTCGCCATCGACCCGTGCAGGAAGGAGCCGATAACGCGACGCTTCCCATTGGGGGTGAGGTAGCGGGCAGCCCACACGTTGCACATGCCGGTATCGACAGTGAAGACGGCGTCCTCAGGAGCGGCCTCATCCAGCTTCACCGCAGCATACTCGGGGTGAATAGGCTTCGCCTTGGTGACATCGCGAGTGTAGGCACCCACCACCTTGCTCATGCGGTGCTCCTGGCGCTTCAGCATATCGTCCAGGAAACTCCGATCGGTCTTGTTCTTGACCAGCGGGTTGAGCAGCTTAAGGGTTTCGCCGACGTCACCGTGCACGGCAATGTCCAGGCGAGTGCGGCGGCCCAGGCGGGCGGCGTCGATCTCAATCTGGGCGGTCCTCACATTGGCGGGCAGGAACTGCTGGTAGGGGAAGTCGGTACCGACAAGAATCAGCAGGTCGGCGTCCTCCATAGCATCCTGGCAGGCACCATAGCCGAGCAGGCCGGACATGCCCACGTCATAAGGGTTATCCCACTGGATAACTTCCTTGCCGCGCAGCGAGTGGCCCACCGGGGCCTTCGCCAGCTCAGCGAGCTCTATCACGGCATCGTGAGCGCCCCGGGCACCAGCACCCACAAAGAGGGTGACCTTGCGGGCATTGTTGATAGCATCGGCCAGGGCCTGCACATCCTCGATGGCGGGCACAATGTGGGCCGGCTTAGGGCTAGTGATAGTGTCGGGCAGGTTACCTTCCACCTCCGCATCGGCGACGTCGCCGGGGAGGGTCAGCACGGCAACACCCGGGCCGGAGAGGGCCTGCTGGATGGCGGAGCGAGTAACGCGCGGCACCTGGGCGCTAGTCGACAGCATTTCGGAGAACACGGAGCACTCGTCAAAGATGCGATCCGGGTGGGTCTCCTGGAAGAAGCTGGTTCCGATCTGGGAGGAGGGGATGTGAGAGGCAATGGCCAGCACCGGCAGGTGGGAGCGGTTAGCATCGAAGAGACCGTTGATGAGGTGCAGGTTGCCCGGGCCACAGGAGCCGGCGCAGACAGCCAGCTTGCCGGTAACTTCTGCTTCGGCAGCGGCGGCGAAGGCGGCGGTTTCTTCGTGGCGGACGTGAATCCAGCTGATCTGCTTGGAACGTCGAACAGCATCGACGACGGGGTTGAGGGAGTCACCTACGATGCCGTAGATGTGGCGGACGCCGGCTTCTTCGAGCTGGTGCACCAGATGTTCTGCAACTGTAGCCATTGTTCTTCTTTCTGTACCTCGGCGAGGGCCGGTGAGCGGGCGGAGGCGTTCTGTGTTGTGCGTGCCGTCGACTGTGCGGGGTGTGCACAGGGGCGGCATGTACTCTTCTCAACCGAAACCCGTCGCGGAAATATTCCCCATCCACACCCCGCCGGCGCCCCACCGTGGTATATGGCAACCGGGTGACGGCACAACAAAGGGGGCGCGGCAACTACCACGCCCCCATCACAACAGGTCAGTTCACTATTAGTTCACTTTTCGGTACCAGATTGCCAAGGCGATAAGCACCACCGCGGCAACAAGAAAAATGATCGCAGCGGTCGCCAACGCCGACCCTGTCCCCTGCACTAGCGCCATCACCAGGGTGAGCAGTGCCAGAATGGTGATAGTGCCGACAATGCCCATCGCCAGTTCCAGCCGCTGCATGATGCCGCGCTGCCGGCGCCCAGGATCGGAAACACGCCCCCGACGCGAGAAGTCCGCCATACTGATCCTCCTATGCTTTCACGCCACCAGAGGTAAGGCCGGCAATGATCTTCCGCTGGAAGATCAGCACCATGATGACCAAGGGGACGGTCACAATAGCACCCGCCGCCATCACCGTGGCGTAGGGGTAGTCAAAGGCATTGCCGCCGGTGAACCGGGCAATAGCCACCGTCACCGGCTCCGTGTGCAGCGTGGATAGCTGCTGGGCCAACAGGAACTCGTTCCACGCCATGATAAAGGCAAGGATGGCGGTGGTGAAGATAGCCGGGGCGGCCAACGGCAGCATAATCGTGCGGAAGGCCTTGCCGCGGGAGCAGCCGTCCACCCGGGCAGCCTCCTCCAACTCCCACGGCAGCTCATCAATGAAGCTGGTGAGCGTAAAGATGGTGAGCGGCAACGCGAAGGAAATATTGGGGATGATGAGTGCCCAGTAGGAGCCGCGCAGCCCAATATCGGTGAAGAGCTGGAAGAGCGGCGTCACCAGCGCAATGCTGGGGAACATGGAGGCGCCCATGATGACACCCAACACCACGTACTTGCCGCGGAAGTTGTAGCGGGACAGTGCGTAGGCGGCGAACACCCCCACCACCACCGCAATGAGCGTAGTGACGGCGGAAATGATGAGGCTGTTGCCGATGGCGCGGAGGAAATTGTTACCGAAGTCGGTGGAGAGGGCTTCCTTGAAGTTGTCGAGGGTGACGTGGGTAGGCCAGGGGGTGGTGGAGAAGGTGTAGTCCTTCTCTCGGAAGGCCGTCACCAGCATCCAGTAGAAGGGCAACAAGCCCCACAGCATGATAATGATCGCCAGCACATAGATGCCGACGGAGCCGGCGTGGGGGCGGCGGTTGCGTTTCACTGGGCGGGGTGACGGCTCGCGGACCGGCTGGGTGGCGAGCTGAACCGGTGGGCGCTGCGAGAGCGGCTTCACCGACAGGTCGTTGCGGTAAGCATCAGAAGCCATCAGTTAGTCCTCCTCTGCGACGACGGGATCCGGCTGTTTGTTGAGTCTGGCCCCCAGCACCTTCACAAAGAAGAGGGCGATGAGGAAGATAAGCAGGAAGATCAGTGTGGATAGTGCGGAGGCGACGTTCACCTGATCTTGCCGGATGGCGGCCACCACCAGTTGGGACACGGTGGCGGTGGGGGAATCTGGGTTGGGGCCAACCATGATGTAGGGCAGGTCGTACATGCGGAGGGCATCCAGCATACGGAAGAGCACCGCCACCACAATGCTGCCTTTGGCGAGCGGCAGGGTGATGCGGGTGAAGCGCTGCCAGGCGTTGGCGCCGTCCACACGGGCTGCCTCATAGAGATCTTTGGGGATCATTTGCAGCCCGGCGAGGATGAGGAGCGCCATGAAGGGGGTGGTTTTCCACACGTCCGCCAGGATGATGGAGAATCTGGCCGCCCAGGGGTCGGTCTGCCAGGCGATGGTGGTGTGGAAGAGGGAGTTGATGATGCCCTGTTCCGCGAAGAGGAAGGACCACAGTTTGGCGGTGATGGCGGTGGGGATGGCCCAGGGGACCAGCACGGCGGCGCGCAGTAGCCCACGACCCCGGAAGTTTTGGGCCATGACCAGCGCCATGCCGATACCGATGATGGTTTCCAGCAGCACCGTCACAAGGGTGAAGAAGAGGGTGTTGCCGAGGGCAGGCCAGAAATCATTGGCGAGGGTGCCGGATGGGCAGGCGACGGTGGAGCTGCCGGTGGAGCAGCTTTGGGTGAGCCAGTAGCCGTAGTTTCGGAAGCCGATGAAGCCGCCCGGATAGAAGAAGCCGTCGTGCCGGTTGAGGACAGGGTCCGATTTGAAGGAGAGGACGACGCCGCTGAGCAGCGGGTAAAGGATGATGACGCCGATGAGGAGGAGAGCGGGGGTGAGGAGGGCGGCGACCTTTCCGCGGGCGGAGGGCCGCTTGTGCCGCGGCTGCCCGTTGGCAGTGAGCTGGGGGCCCTTCCGGCGCCCGGTGGCGCTGTTTGTTGTCGTGTTCTTTGCCGTGTTCGTTGTCTTGACCGCGCTCATCAGTGTTCCGCCACTTCGATTGCGCTGGTCATGTCCGCGGTGGCCTGGACGACGGTTTTACGTCCGAAGAGGGCTGCGTAGACATTGTCCTGGATGGCCTTGGAGATGGCCGGGTAGAAGGGGCTGACCGGGCGGGGCACCGCATTTTCCAGGGCTGTTTTGAGAACCGGCAGGTAGGGGTACTTCTTGATGAGGGACTTGTCGTCGTAGATGGAGGTGAGGACCGGCGGGAAGGAGTTTTGGGCGAAGCTCAGCTGGTTCTCCCGGTTTTCGATGAAGGCGATGAAGTCCCGGGCGGTGGCCTTGTGTTCGGAGTAGACGTTGATGGCGTTGTTGTAGCCGCCCAGGGTGGAGGCGCCTACCCCGTCTTTGCCGACCAGCGGGGCTACCGCGAACTTGCCTTTGACTTTGGAGTCGTCGGAGGCGCGGGCGTTCTCGTACATGTAGGGCCAGTTGATGGCGAAGAGGGCTTCCCCGTTGACGAAGGCCAGGTTGGTTTGTTCTTCGGTGAAGGAGACGGCGCGTTTGGCGATGACACCGCTCCGGTAAGCGTCGACGAGTGCTCGGAGGCCGTCGCGGGAGGCATCGGAGGTGACGGTGGGGGTGAACCCGTCAGCGCCGACAATCTGCCCGCCCCACCCATTGATGAAGATGGAGGTGTTCACGGTGAGGCCTTCGTACTGCTTCAACTGGGTGACGAGGCAGTCCAGCTTGTGCTTTTTGGCGATGGAGCAGTCTTGGGTGAGTTCGTCCCAGGTGGAGGGCGGGGTTTTGATGAGGTCGCTGCGGTAGAAGAGTAGCTGGCCGTTGGTGTTTTGGGGGGCAGCATAGACGGTGCCGGAGTAGGTGGCGGATTCCACTGTGGCCGGCAGTAGTTTCGTCATGTCAATGGCCATGGTGCCGTGGAGGGGCTGGAGCCATTGATGGGCGGCGAAGCTGGCGGTGTCGATAACGTCGAGGGCCATGACGTCGAATTCGCCGGAGCGGGCTTGCAGGGATTGCACTAGGGTGTCGCGCTGCGAGTCGGCTTCGCCGGCGAGTTCGTGGAGGTTGACGCGCTCGTTAGGGTGGGCGGCGTTCCAGCGTTGGACGACAGGGCGCAGGTTGGCGATGTCGTTTTTGCCCATGGCGAAGGTGATGGGTCCGCGCTCGTCGAGGTTCTTCTGGGCGGCGTGTTCGGCATCGTTGTAGGAGCTGTTGGCGCATCCTGTGACGGCGAGAATGGCGGTGGCGCCGAGGGCGGCGAGCTGCAGGGGCCGGTAGCGGTGCTGGTGGAGATGGTGCTGGTGGAGGTGGCTCATGCGTCTGCCTCCTCGGTGGTGGCAGCTACGGCTACGGGGGCGGTGGTGGCGATGTCGTCCCAGAGTGTCATCCCGGATTCGTTATCGGCAAAGAAGTAGAGGTCCTGTGGGGCGACGGTGATGCGCACCAGGTCTCCGCGGGCGGGCGGGTTCTGCCAGTCCACGGTGGCGGTGATGCGCTGCTCGGAGATCTGCTCGCCGGCCGCGTTGGCCAGGTGGCCGTGGCCGATGGCCTGGGATCCTAGTTCTTCCACCAGATCCACGCGCATGTAGAGGGTGTAGGCGCCGGCGGTGCCCGCAGCACCGTCACCAGCAGAAGCAGCGTCACCAGCACTGTCCCCCACTCCAGCGGCGGGTGCGGCAACCACACCCTCCACCCGCTCGGGGCGGAAGCCGACCAACACGGACGTTGTGGGCCCCCCCGCCGGGATACGGCCCGGCAGTGGAATGGGCGTCTCCCCCACCCACGCAGACGCACCCCGTACCGGGACGGTAAGAATGTTCATCGACGGAGACCCAATGAAGCCCGCCACAAACGCATTGGCGGGGTGGTCGAACAGGTTGCGGGGCGTATCCACCTGCTGCAGCCGCCCGGCGCAGAGAACCGCCACCCGGTCGCCCATCGTCATGGCCTCCACCTGGTCGTGGGTGACGTAGACGGTGGTGGTGCCGAGGCGACGCTGCAGTTCGGCGATCTGGGCGCGAGTGCGGACGCGCAGGCGGGCGTCGAGGTTGGAGAGCGGCTCGTCCATGAGGAAGACGCGTGGCGAGCGCACTATAGCGCGCCCCATGGCAACACGCTGCCGTTGGCCGCCAGACAGTGCTTTGGGCTTACGGTCGAGGTAGTCGGTGAGGTCCAGCAGGCGGGCGGCTTCTTCCACGCGCTGGCGGATTTCTTTCTTGTTCACCTTGGCGAGCTTCAGCGCGAAGCCCATGTTTTCGGCCACGGTCATGTGCGGGTAGAGAGCGTAGTTTTGGAAGACCATGGCGATGTCGCGGTCTTTCGGATCGGCCATGGTGACGTCATCGTCGCCGATCAGAACCTTCCCAGAGTCCACAAACTCCAGACCGGCCAGCATGCGCAGGGTGGTCGATTTACCACAGCCGGAGGGGCCGACGAGTACCAGGAATTCGCCGTCGTGAATATCTAAACAAAGGTTGTCGACGCTAGGCTTAGCGGCTCCGGGATAGATACAGGTGGCGTGATCGAAGGTCACAGATGCCATGTGTCATTGTCCTCTCTTGGCAGTCACACGCGCGCCGCAGGGCACGCACGCAGCCCAGAATCGTTCTTCTTATTATCCCCGTTGTACGAACCATTCACGTTATTTCGGTGGCAATGAGTAGGCTAAATAAACCATGCGCAGCGCGAAATCACCTTTCATTCGACAACCCGTCCAGGACATTATCGACCAGTCCGGGATGGGGACGAACCGCAGTGACGACGGTTCCGGGCCGACTCTACGCAAAAGCATCTCCACCTTCGAACTCGCCATGATGGGCGTGGGATGCACCGTCGGCACCGGCATTTTCTACGTTTTTTCCATTGCCGTGCCCGAGGCAGGCCCCGCTGTCATCCTGGCCTTCCTTATTGCCGCCGCCACAGCTGGCCTCACTGCCCTCTGCTACGCAGAGTTGGCCTCCTCCATCCCCACCTCTGGCTCCTCCTACACCTACACCTACACCACCCTCGGCGAGCTCGTCGGTTACCTGGTGGGATGGTGTTTGTTGCTGGAGTATGCGGTCTCGGGGGCGGCGGTGGCTGTCGGCTGGTCCGAATACCTCAACGACTTCCTGCAGCGTGTTTTCGGATGGCACCTTCCAGACTACCTCTCCGTCGCCCCCTGGGACGGCGGCAGCTTTGACGGCTTCTCCATTAACCTGCCCGCTGTGGTGCTGGTGACGATCTGCTGCTTCCTCCTCATGGCTGGCACGCGTGAGTCTGCGCGCGCGAATGCAGTGATGGTCATCCTTAAGCTGAGTGTGCTGCTCATGTTCTCGATCGTGGCGTTCACCGGCTTCCAGTCCGGTAACTACCACCCCTTCGCCCCCATGGGTGTGGCGGGCGTGGGGGCCGCCGCCGGCTCCGTGTTCTTCAGCTTCGTCGGCCTGGATGTCATCTCCACCGCCTCGGAGGAAGTGAAGGATCCGCACCGTACTATTCCCCGAGCCCTCGTTATTGCACTGGTGGTGGTGACGGCGATCTACCTGCTGGTCGCGGTGGCAGCGGTGGGCGCCCAGGAGCAGGGCCTCTTCCAGCACCAGAAGGCGGGTTTGTCGCAGATTCTGGAACATGTGACGGGGTCCGGTACGTTTTCCGTCATTCTGTCAGCGGCCGCCGTCATCTCCATCTTCTCCATTACCCTGATGACGATTTTCGGCCAGACGCGCGTGCTGTTCGCCATGTCCCGCGATGGCATGATCCCCAAGGGCTTCGCCTACATTTCCCCGCGTACTCGCACGCCGGTGATTAACACCGCCATTACCTGCCTGGTGGTGGGCTTACTGGCGGGGTTCCTGCCGCTGGAGTACCTCTCCGACATGGTGTCTATTGGTACGTTGACGGCATTCGCGGTGGTGAGCTTAGGTGTAATTATCCTGCGCCGACGTAACCCCAACATGCAGCGAGGTTTCCGGGTGCCACTCTACCCAGTGATCCCCATCATTTCGATCATCGCTTGCCTGTACCTCATCAGCCAGCTGCACCCCGTCACCTGGGCGACGCTGGCGGTGTGGATGCTTGTCGCCTGCCTCACCTATGTGGGTTATGGCTACCGGCATTCCAGCTTGCGGATGCGGCTGCTGGCGGCGGAGGCTGCCGGGGTTGAGGTGGATGTGAATGGCTCCAGCGCCCTCCAGGAGGAGACGTCTTTAGCCGCGCACGACCGCGTCGAATAGCGCCTCCGGGGTATCGACCACAATAAGGCTATCCAGCAGCGTCGAGGAGAGAATGCCCACCTGCGCATAGGACGCCAACGCCGTCAACAAGCTATCCCAGTAGCCGTCCGTGTTGTAGAGCACCACCGGCTTCTGGTGGATGCCCAACTGCCGGTGCGCCCACACTTCAAAGAATTCCTCCAGCGTGCCCACCCCTCCGGGAAGCGCCACGAAACAATCCGCCAACTGCGCCATGCGGTTCTTGCGGGTGGACATGTCCTCCACCACCTCCAGGCGAGTGAGCGTGTCGTGGGAGACCTCATGCCCATCGAAGTGGTGCGGGATAACGCCGTAGACGGAGCCGCCCTGGCTGAGTGCGGCGTCTGCGATAACCCCCATGAGGCCGCAATTGCCGCCCCCATACACGATGCCGTGCCCGGCTTGGGCAATGCCCTCCCCCAGCCGGCGGGCGGCCTCCCGCAACCCAGGTTGGGTGCCGAAGCGGGAGGCGGTGTAGCAGGCGAACGTCCAGTAGGGGCTGTGGGTGACGGCTACGCCAGCCTCCGCTAGCGCCTGCAGGGCAGCCTCCTCGGTCTCTGCGCTGACGGGGGCGGAGAGGTCGGCAAAGACGGTGGTGGCGAAGCCTTCCCGCTGCGCATCAAGGGCTGTGGCGCAGACGCAGTGGGAGAGGGCGAGGCCCACCACGTCCACCTCGGTTGTGCCGTAGCGGCGGAGCAGGTCGGCCAGTGCTAGCCCCTGCTCGGTGGTGCCGCCAGCGGTTGCGGGAGCGGTGGTTGCGTAGTTCGAGGTTGAGGGGTTGGTGGCTGTGGGGCCGGTGGGTGCGGAGCCGGTGGTTCCGTCAAACCCGGAGTAGCTGGCCGCATACTGGCCTTTGCGCACTGCCTCCAGCGGCAGGTCGGGGTGGCTGGTGCGCAGTGCTTCCAGGGCGGCTTGGAGACGCGGGTGGAGCTCCGCGTTGGGGGTGCCGGCCTGGCCGTGGGGCGGCCAGGTGTCCACAAAGTCGGGGGTGTCGCTGAAGTGGCTACCCGGGTTGATGTGCCAATCCTGGGTGGTGACGATGAGACCGTAGCGGTCAGCGTGAGCGCGCAGGTAGTCGGCGATGCGGTCGGCAATGTCGTGGCCGCCCGGGACGGGTAGCTCGCCACCTTCGCAGAAGGTGGGCTGCATGTCGACGATGAGCAGGGCGCGCATTCACGAGCTCCTTGGGGAGAGGGGGTGGTCAGCTTGGTTCCAGGATAGGGGAGGAGTACGGAGGCGGGAAAGTACCGTCACCACCCCGCATGGGTGGGTTCCGCCAGGATGCTTGTTTTCTGGGGCGTAACCGTCACCAGCTCCGCGCAGCGTCTCTGCGCATAGCAACAACCACCCGGGTGTGGCCGGAGAGGCAACACGCTGCGGGTGGTTGCTGGAATGGTGGAAGTAGGGCTACTTACTTCTTGCCGAACTTGCTCTTGAGGGAGTCGAGCAGGCCCTTGCCCTTGTTCTTGAGGTCTTCCTTCTGCTTGTCGTCAAGCTTGTTGTAGGCGTCGGTGGCCTTGTTCTTGACTTCTTCGGCCTTGCCCTTGAGGTTGTTTGCGTCGACCATTGTGGTGTCCTTTCGGAAGTTTTCGGTCTGGTGACTTCGATTTTAAGAGTGATTTACTGCCCGTGCCACCGATTTCCACGTATTTACCTGTCAGCGAGCGACAGCCCTCCCCCACTCCGGTTACCGGTCTAGGGCGTGCTCGCGGTAGGCGCTATGGCGTGTGCGCACCAGGCGCTATAGCGTGCGTGCAAGGTGGCAGTTGCGCCGGACGTGGCAGCGCGAACCCCTTGCTAGGCTGAAACCATGCGCGATTTCTACCGTTTCCAGGTCTGTTGGCACCCCCACACGAGCAGCGGCGAAGCCCTCCGTTTGGCCTGCTCGCTGGCCGCCATCGGCCAAACAACAGTCCAGGTAGTCGCCCCCATCTACCCCTCCGATGCGCCAACCGGCCGGCAGCGGTTCCTGCGCAGTCTCTCCCACAAGTTGGGCAACGCCATGCCGGAGCCGGGCGATACTGCGGCGGCGGTACGCGCCTTGGGCTCCGCCGGCTTGGGCTCCAACCATTTCGCTACCCCACCGGCGTTCTCGCTGAAGGCCGCCGACCTGTTCCATGCGGTGGTGGCGGGGGTGACGGATCCGCGGGCGCTGCCCACCGCCATGGTGATGCTGGGGCCGGAGGCACACGACCCGCACACGGGCATCGGCCCGGACGGTTTTGCCGTGCAGGTGGTGCGGGAGCTGCAGCTGCCGGTGGCGATTGCGCCGCAGGGCTACCCCGGCTCCCCCTCCGGTATTCGCCGTGTGACCTGCACCTTTGATGGTTCCGATGCGTCTCGGGAGGCGCTGCGGATGGCGACGGTGCTGGCGCAGGTGCTGGATGCGGAGGTGCGCGTGGCCACGACCACTCCCCCGCCGCTGACGGAGGAGGAGACCATCACCCGCCGTGAACCGTTGGTGGATCCACTGTTGGAGGAGGGGTGTGCGCTGGTGACGGAGTGGAGTGGGGCGGATACTATCGCCACCCCGGAGCCAGATTGGGCGATGCAGAACGAGGAGTCGTCTGCGGAAGCGCGGTGGCTGCCGGAGGAGCTGGTGGTGTTGGGCCATGTTCCGAGTGCTGCAAACAATGCGGCGTGGGCGCGGGTGTGCACTGCCTTTGGGGTGCCAGTCGTGTTGGCGCCCGCAGTAGTGGGCTGAGCGGACTGAGCAGTGGGATGACGAGTCCTGCCCGTACCTGTTGGTAACTACCTATGCTGGTGGTATGCGCACCTTCACCAAAACGGACTCTGCCCGCCCCTACGCCATCGAGATTGAGGCGCTTGGCCTGCACTGGCTAGCCGAAGCCATGCCCTACGGCGGTACCCCGATTGTGCCGGTTCTACACAGCGAGCCGGGGCGGATGACGCTGGTGGAGGTGCCCAATGGGCGGCCTACCCGCCAGGCCGCCTACCAGTTTGGGCAAACCCTAGCGGTGACGCACGCAGCCGGTGCACCCACCTTTGGGTGCCCTCCCCCCGGATGGGAGGGCAATGGGGTGATTGGGCGGATGGAGTTGCCGCTCCGTCAACCCCCGTCCGGGACGGCGTACCAGACGGACACCCCGGATTCTTCCGCTGCGGAGCCGTCACCCACTGGAGGTGTCGACGCGGCGGGGCGTAGCTGGGGTGAGTTTTTTGCGACTGACCGGATTCTTCCCTGTCTGCCGGCGGCATTGCGGAATGGTTCGCTGAGCCGGACTGATGCGGCGGTGGTGGAGGAGGTGTGTGAGCGGTTGCAGGCGGGCGACTGGGATGCCCCGCAACCGCGGCTGGTGCGGGGGCCGGTGGCGCGTATCCACGGAGATTTGTGGAGTGGGAATGTGTTGTGGGCCCGGCGCGAGGATATTGAGTGGGCGGAGCCGTTGCCGCAGAACGTTTCTGACGAGGTGGTGGGGGTGCTTATTGATCCGGCTGCGCAGGGAGGCCATGCGGAGACGGATTTGGCGTTCCTGGAAGTGTTTGGGCAGTCCTTCTTGGGCGATATTTACGACGGATACAACTCGGTGTCGCCGCTGGCGGAGGGGTGGGAGCAACGTCGCCGGGTGCATCAGCTGTATTTGCTGGCGCTGCATGCCGCGATCTTCGGCGGCGCCTATGGACAGGAGACGGTGCAGACTGCCCGGCAGTGTTTGCGCTTGTAGCCCCACCCCTCCGCGGAGGTGTGCGGTGTGGAGTGTGGTTATTCGGGCTGTGCCGGGCCCACGTAGGTGGCGGTAGCTGGGTTTACTCCGAGGAAGGAGATACCTACGCCGGTGGAAGTGGTCCAGCCGACGACACCTTTGTTCTTGGCGCCCTTCAGGTAGGCGGCCTCACCGATTTCCTTCATGCTGGTGGATTTGGGCGGGAGGACCTTGGCGACCACGGAAGCTAGCGGGGTGTTTTCGGTGGCTTCGATGATTTCGTCGGAGGTTTGACGGGTCCAGAAGGCGGAGACGGAGCCGCAGTTTCCGGTGAGGACACCCCAGAAGCTCACACCGTAGGCGGCGTAGTCATCCACATGGTTGGGGGCGGGCTTGTTGAACTTGTCGGTGACGGTGCATTCGGCGCCGGAGGCGGTGACGATGGTGTCGCCGGGTTTGATCTCCACGAGGGTTGTCGTGGTGGTGGGGTGGGTGGCTGGTGCTACTGGTGCGGCGTGGGCAGCTCCCAGTCCAGTTCCGAGGCCGACGCCGAGACTGAGAGCTAGGGCGGTGGTGCTGATTCCAAAGGTTCGTGCAAGGGTTGGGAGGGCAGGTACCCTCGTGGAGTGTGTCAACATTGTTTATTCCTTTCGCCGCAGATAGTAGCAGATATGGGTGGTTGCACAATTGCATTATAGTGCGGTTATTAGCATATCCTAATTTCCTATAGCGCGAATCAGTATGAATAGTTACTTCCTCTACGCCGACCCGTCACCCACTCGGGCCCATCACCTAACCCGAGCCATCACCCAACGTCTCCTGTCACCTACCCGGATCCGTCACCTACCCGGACCCGTCACCAAAAGTTCGCCTCTAACTCCACCCCACCCCAGCGCCCCCAGAGCCATAATGAAGATGCTCGCCCATACTTCTGCGGCGCGCCAGGAATACTTCCGCCCGCCCCAGCGTTGAACGAGATAGACACGCCCTCAATGGGAAAGGAAACATAGACATGGCTCAGACCAAATTTAATGGCACCGTTGTAAACACCGTTGGCGAACTGCCCGAGCTCGATTCTGCCGCCCCCGAGTTCACCCTCGTCGGCTCCGATCTTTCCGACATCACCCTTGCCGACTTCGCCGGTCGCAAGGTCATCCTCAACATCTTCCCCTCCCTCGACACCGACGTGTGTGCCGCCTCCGTACGCAAGTTCAACGAAGAAGCCGTCAAGCTGGACAACACCACCGTCCTCTGCGTCTCCGCCGACCTCCCCTTCGCCCAGGAGCGCTTCTGCGTCTCCAACGGAATTGAGAACGTCAAGAACGGCTCCTCCTTCCGCTCCACCTTCGGCGACGACTACGGTGTAACGCTCGCCGACGGCCCCCTCGCCGGCCTCCTCACCCGCGCCGTCGTGGTTGTGTGCCCCGAAGGCAAGGTTCGCTACGTCCAGCTCGTCGACGAAATCACCACCGAGCCCGACTACGACGCCGCCATCGAGGCCGTCAAGACTATCTAACTCAACTCCATACCTTGACACGCTCAATAGCGCTATCCGCCCGATAGCCCATTGAGTGCGACTCAACTGGAAACCCCGCACGCCAGGACTGCAGCGTGCGGGGTTCCTTATATCGTTCGGTGACGGGTCCAACGCGTGCGTCAAGGGCGATGGAGGCAACCACACGGGCCCCACAGCAAGGCCGCCAGCACTAGCGACGAGCGGCGGCAGCCGGAAGCACCTCCCGCTAGCCGGACTGGTACCCCTCGGTGAGCTCCGCAATGAACTCACGCAACTCGCCCTCCCCCACAAACAGATGCGCCCGCAAGCCTGCGATGGCGGCACCATCACAGTTCTCCTGCGTGTCATCAATAAAGGTCAACTCCTCCACCGGCACACCCATCTGCTCCGAAGCATGCTCAAATGTCCGCGCATCCGGCTTCGCCGCACCCAGATCGCAGGACCAGGTGATGGAATCGAAATGCTGCAGCCACGGCTTGGTACGGAAAACCTCCGCCAACTCCACCGGGATATTGGACAGCAACCCCAGCGGGTAGCCTGCCGCAGACAGCTCCGCCAGATAGCCCAACATGGACTCGTCAACCCGCCGCCAAGAATAGAGATCCTCGGCGATCAACGCATCCACCTGCTCCGGGGTGAAGGTGGTGCCGAGCTGTTGGGACACTACCTTCCAGTAGTCGGGGCCCAACCATTCGCCCGCATCGTAGGGTTTGCGCACACCTCGATAAACTTCGGCGAAACGCTCGAAAGTAAACGGGAGCGCCACCTCGGTGTTCTCGGCTAGTGGTACCGCTGCTCCCAAGGCCAGCTGGTAGAGGCGCTGCTCACTCTCCGGATCCTGTAGGCGGGCAAAAACGCCAAAGCAGTCGAAGAGAAGCGGGGGCAGCGTCGCATCAGAACCGGCGGCGGTCGGTTGGGCGTCTTTCATAACCCCAGTGTACCGGCGCACTTCACCGCCCTCATTCACCACTCCGTCCCGCACCCACACATCACTCTCTCCCGCGCCCACCACTCCGTCCCCCACACACGGCACTCCCCCGAGCGCCCCCTCACACGACACTGTCCTCGAATACAGCACACCGCCCCGCTCCTCACACAGAGGGCGGGGCGGCATGAGAGGGGTAAACGAGGTTACTTCAGGGGGAAGTCGAGGTTACTGCTGACACATCCAGCGGACTGGGGATTGCCGCTGAAGATACCGATGACTTCGTCAAGCATCTGGTCGAAGATGAGGAAGTTGGGCAGCATGTGGGTGAACAGGGGTGCTACGCCTGCCGCGGTGTAGTTGATGGTGTGGAAGTGGACTTTAGCACCGGCTTTGCACCAGGTGTTGACGCCATTTTTCACGGTGTCGTACGGGATGACCGCGTCGCTCCGGTTGGCGTACAGCACGACCCGCGCCTTCGGAGTCTTGGTGGAGGCGTTCAGCTGGTCCTGGAAAATCTTGAGGACTTCCGGGTATTTGTTGAGGAAGGCTACCAGGGGCTTTCCGTCTTTCGTCCACTTGGCGGTGTCCTGGTAGGCGTAGCCCATGAGCGTGTCTGCTACACAGCTGTTTCCGATCTTCGCCAAGTTCTTACGTCCTTTGGCGTTGACGTTTTCATCGACAGCCTGCTTTACCCCGGGATAGGTGCCGGCGTAGCCATTGATGCCATAGCCGAGAAGACCGGAGAGGGCACCACCTTCGATGCTCTTGAGTGTGCCGAGCAGGTCAATGGGGGGAGCACCCACGTAGGAGACTTTCAGGTTGACATCGGGGGCATAGCTGGGTTGCAGGGCGGCACCTACGTAGGAGGCACTGCCGCCTTGGCTGAATCCCCAAATTCCGACAGGAACGTTCTTGTTCAGGCCTTTTAGCTCACGCACTGCGCGGGCTCCGTCCAGCATGGCGCGGCCTGCTTCCACGTTATTTCCGTAGGACTGGATGGAGTTGTCGGCGGCCATACCGTTGTAGTCGATGACGAAGACAGTGAGACCTTTGCCGAGAAGCTTCATGACGTTGAGGTTCTCGTAGTTGGTCACCAGGGAGAGGAACTTGTTTTGTTGCCCTTGGCGCGGATCCAGGCCACTGGTGACGGCCAGGAAACCGCCGGGAGTCTTGGAGAAGGCGCATTGTTTGCCTTGACCGGAGGTACTGGTGCCGTAGACGAGGATGGGTCGTTCGCCTTTACCTGCCCAGGGGGAGGTGGGTTCCATGAGGGCACCGGTAGTGATGTACACCTTCCCGTTGGAAAGGGTGGTGGTGTACATGACGCGTTTGCCCCGGATGGGGTACTTGGTGGCGGGGCTTTCGGTGGGATAGAAGAAGGACCGGAAGTCCTGGCTCTTGACGACGCGTCCGGGGGTGCCGGGGATGGTCTTGGGGACCTTGTAGAAACCGTCAAAGTTGTTGAGATAGTTGAGTGTTGCCGACGTGGTGTCGAGGGGGGCCGCCTGGGCGGGGGCTGCAGCATTGCTGGCGAAGGCAGCGGTGACGAGTGCTGCGGCGGACAGAGCAGCGGTTGCTCTGGTGATTCCTTGAGGGAGAGTGAACATGAACACAACCTCCTATAGTGTGCGTCCGCCCCTCACCGTAGTGAGGTTCACTCTCCCTTAAGGCTTTATTAAGAATGATTTATATCACCTATGCGACATATTGATGAAGCGCTACCGGAGTGGTATCGCTGACCGAACACACAATCGGCGTCGTCTTCCCAGCCAAGAAGTCCTGAACGACCTGCAGGGACTCAATATTGAGGGTGATGCCCACATGGTCTGCCTTGGCCTTAGGGCAGAGGTCCTGCAGCAGGTAGTTCTGCACGTTGGGCCCGGCTGGAAGGAACTGGCTCTGCCAGGGGGTGACGGTGGTGTCGCCAGTGGTGGCGAGGACCGCGTACTGCACGTCAGGGCGGGTGAGGCTAGGGGTGGACACTTCACGGACGAAGTCCGAGTACGGCAGGAGGTCCTTGATTCCGGAGTAGCCGATCTTGTCGACGACGTCGACGGCGAGGCGCCCGAAGGCAGTCTTTTGGTCGAGTTTGCCGCCCATGTCGGTACCGTGGGTGGCGGGGGCGGCTCCCCAGTCGAGGGAGAATACGCAGAATCCGGCAGCTTTGAGGCTAGGGGCGAGTCCTATGTAGATGAAGGCGTTTTCGCCGCCGAATCCGTTGAGGAGGATGACGGGGTTAGGGTGGGCGGTGCTGGGTTTACAGTCCCAGTGGTTGGCTCCCACGGGGATAAAACTTCCGTGGCTGTCCATACGGCCGACGTCGGTGAAGGAGAGGTCCCCGGCGTGGGAGGTGTCCAGCGCGGGGAAGGTGGTGGAAACGTTAGAGCCGAGGGAGGTGGGAGTCCCGGGTTCGGGGGCGGGTGCCGCGGAGGCAAACCCGGCACTGGTGGCGAGAAGGCCGACGCTGGCGAGGATGCCAAGTGCGGTCCGAGACAGTGTGTTGAGAGTCATGAACAGACGGCTTTCGTCATGAGTAGGTGTGCTTTCACCGTCATCGTAGTCTGTAGATGCCTTCTAATATTGAGCATTTCACATTGCATATATCAGTAATAATTTTTGACGCCTCACCCCATCTATTTCCGCCCCTACGAGGAGGAAGCGACACAACGAACCGCAGGACAGCACACCTCTCCTAAGGGATGGCACTGCCCTGCGGCCCGTTTTCACTACTTCACTGTTGAGTTGTTGTACCGATCAACTTCTCTAGTTGTCCCCTGGCGGGGACGTTGTTCACCCAACTTCTCCTGCCCATGGATTGTGTGGACCATGGGCAGCAGCGGTGGGGCGTCTTATTAACGCAGCGGATCGTCCGCTTCGTAGCGTGCGCGCAGGGACACGGGGCCATCCTGCAGCTTGCACGGGTTCAGAATGCCTGCCGGGTCGTAGAACTTCTTGGCGTAGCGGAGGAATTCGATCCACATATCGCCGTTCTCGACCAGCAGGCCGGGGGCGTGGTCCTGACCCACACCGTGGTGGTGGGTACAGGTGCCTGCGTACTTTTCCATAGCGTTGGTGGCGGCGTCCTTGACGTCGGCCCACTGCTGCAGCTCTTCGCCCTTCTTCTCCTTCATGAAGTAGGTGAAGTAGAGGGAGCAGCCGGATTCGTACAGGTGGGAGACGTGGCAGAAGAGGTACAGCGGGGTGCCGTGCTTCTGGCCTGCCGCTTCCATGTCCTCCACGATGTGGTTGTGGAGGTTGACGGCGTTATCCCAAATGGTGCAGGTTTCCAGGGTGTCGACGGCGATGTCGGAAGTCATCATGACGTCACGCAGGTAGGGGCTGGTGAAGCGTTCCTTGATCCACATCATGCCGGCGGTCGGGCCGAGGCGCACGCCACCCTTACCGGTGAGCTTCATGGCGAAGGCTTCACGGTCGGAGCGGGCTTGCAGCTTGCTACCGCCGAAGGCGAACACTGCCATGCAGGGGGTGGACTGGCCGCGCAGGGACAGGTAGCGGCTGAGGGTCTTGCCCAGGTTGCCGCCGCCCAGCTGCTTGATGCCGAAGTCGGTTTCCTTCTCGTTGGAGAGGCGAGCGAGGTGCGGCATGTCGCCGTTCTGCTCGAGTTCACGGAAGACCTCGATGCCTTCTGCGAAGGACGGGAAGAAGTAGCAGTCGAAGACCATGGTCTCGGGCTTCTTGTGAATCTGCACGGTGATCTCGGTGATAATGCCGAAGACACCCTCGGAGCCAAGGAAGAGCTGGCGCGGGTCGGGGCCGGCAGCGGTGGAGGGCACGGTGCGGATGTCCATGGGGCCACGCGGGGTGACAACGCGGAGGCCAACAATGTTCTTGTCGATGCGGCCGTAGCCAGAGGATTCCTGGCCGGCGGAGCGGCAGGATGCCCAGCCACCGACGGTGGAGAATTCGAAGGACTGCGGGAAGTGGCCGACGGTAACGCCCCACTTGCCGAGTTCAGCTTCCAGATCCGGGCCGAAGACGCCTGGCTGGACAGTGACAGTCATAGCCTTGGTGTCGATCTCCACGATCTTGTTGAAGCGGAGCATGGAGATGGAGATGGCCTTCTTGAATTTGCCGCGCATAGCTTCCACGCCACCGGCGACGGAAGTACCGCCACCGAAGGGGATGACGGCGATGCCACGCTCGGAGCAGACCTCGAAGAGCTTGGCGATGTCGTCCTCGGAGCCGGGGTAGACGATGGCGTCCGGGGCGCCTTCGCACTTGCCGAGGCGCAGGCGGAGGAGGTCCGGGTAGCTGCGGCCGTAGGTGTGCATGACGCGGGTGTAGTGGTCGTCCTTGAAGAACTCGTCACCCACAATTGCCTTGAGGGCAGCAATGTCGTCGGCGTCGAGCTTGGAGGGGTTAACCTTCACATCCTCCAGCTTGACGGGGGGAGTGTGGACGTCTTCCATGCCGCAGACGCTCTTCAGAATTTCCGTGGCGCCCGGCTTGATGGGCTTGTCGTGTCCGTCGACGCCCCAGCCCCACCAGCGCATACGGGGCTTGATGTCTTCCTGAATACCCATGGAAGAGGGTCCTTTCAGTAGTGGTGTGAATGCTTTCATCGGGAGAAACAAAAGCGTTACACATTGAAATAATCTGTAACTAGTTTTCAGTGTAGCGTGCAAACCCAAAAATACCTAGACAAAAGTGACACTTTTTTACGAAGTGTTACAAGTCGCAGTTCAAGGCCATAAAAAAACAATGCATTTCGCTTGCCACACTCACCCACACCACACCCCAAGCCACCCCTACCCCACCAGCACACAAGAACCCCCCAGCGCGCCACCCCAACAAGGGCACACACTGAGGGGTCCTCACCGCTAGTCCTGCGGACGGTACCAACCGATCCCTTCGGACTATCCTGCGGCTAGTCCTGCGGGATTAACTTCCCCGGGTTCATGATGCCGGCCGGGTCCAGCGCGTCCTTCACGGACTGCAGCACAGTCACGCCCAGGTCGCCGATCTCCCAGCGCATACCGGACAGGTGGTCCGTGCCCACCGCGTGGTGGTGCGACACCGTGCCGCCCACCTCTTCGATGGCATCCAGCAGAGCCTGCTTAGCATCGAAGTACTGGGCCACCGGATCCTCATCCTGCTTCGCCACAAAGGTGAAGTAGAGGGAGGCGCCAGCGTGGCAGACGTGCGAAATGTGGCACATGATGAGAGCCGGCTTGCCGCCCTCAGTCAGGCGCGCCACCATCTTCTCCGTCACCTTCGTCTTCAAGTTAATGAGGTTCGACCAGTCAGTCGCGGTCTCACAGGTGTCGGAAAGAATCTCGTTGACAATCAGCGAATCGCGCAAGCTGGGGGCATTAAAGCGGTTCTTCTCCCACTCCTCCGCCGGGCCGGCACCCAGCGAGGTGGCGCCGTTGACCAGCATAATATTGCGGGTTTCCTCGTGCGAGAGCCGAGTGTGCTCCTCGCTGCCCTCATACATGGTGATGGCCAGGCAGCCACCCACCTTCTCCTCGGAACCCAGGTTGTCGACGGTAGCCAGGTTCATGGCGGATTCAATCTCGTCGGACAGGCGCAGCACCGTCACTCCAGTTCCTGCCTGGGTGACCTTGCGGAGAGCCTCCGCACCGGTAGCGAAGTCGGGGAACACGAATGCCTCGTGGCGGACGGTTTCCCGCACCGGGTGAATGTTGACGGTGACTTCGCTGATGATGCCGAAGGTACCCTCCGAGCCAATGATGAGCTGGCGGAGGTCCGGGCCGGCGGCAGAGAACGGAGCCTTGGAGGATTCCCAAATGCCCTGCGGGGTAACCATGCGGACGTGGCGCACCATCTGGTCGAAGGGGCCGTAGCCAGCAGAGCTTTGACCGGAGGAGCGGGTGGCGGCGTAGCCACCGAGCACGGCGTAGGGGAAGGACTGAGGCAGGTGGCCGATCTGGTAGCCCTTCTCGTGGAGCAGCTTTTCAGCTTCCGGGCCGGGGATGCCGGCGCCGAAACGAGCGGTCATGGACTGCTCGTCAATGGAGATGAGCTGGTTAAAGCGGGCCATGTCAACACTGATGACGCTGTCGAACTTCCCACGCAGTGGGCGGAGACCACCCACCACGCTGGTGCCGCCGGAGAACGGCACCACGGCGATACCTTCCTTGGAGCAGTACTGCAGGATAGCCAGCAGTTCGTCCTCGTTAGCGGGGGCAACGATAGCGTCCGGGGCGGGTACAGTCTCACTGCTGGCGAAGGAGAGTTGGTCCGCGGAGGACTTGCCGGCAGCACGGCGAAGGCGCTGCTCGTGCTCGGTGGTGACGTACTCCTCACCGACGATCTTGGCGAGGCCAGCCAAGTGTTCCGCGGAAATGCGGGACTCTTCCAGCTTCACGTGGGAGCTGTCCAGGTTGGGAGTGGCGTCGCCACTGATGCCGAAGACCTTCACGAGGAGCTTCTTAAGATCCTCACCGAGGGGCTTGGCGTTCTCGGGGGTTCCCCACAGGTTGTAGTACATGGGGGGAAGGGGAACTTTGGTTGTGTTTTCTACAGCTCTCATACCTTCAGGCTAATAGAGGAACCTGAAGGTTGGGAGAAAACGAGGGGAAAACTAGTCGTCTTCCGGCAGCTGGTGGTAGAGGGACTGCTCAATGGTGCGGTACTGGAAGAAGAACCCGTGGTTGGGCAGATCCTGCAGCTTACGAGGTTGCGCACGCTGGTCGGACATAGCCAGCTGGCGTGCTCCCTGGTGCCCCACCATGGTAGAGGCAATTGCGGGGATGATGAGTCCCGTAGGCCGGTCCAGCACTACGCCGAGCGCCTTGGTGAAGTGCGAGTTGGTGCACGGTTCCGGGCTGGTGGCGTTGACGGGTCCCTCGAGTGTGTCGCAGGTAAGCATCATGGCGTAGATACGGGTGAGGTCGTCAATGTCGATCCAGGACATCCACCGCTTCCCCATACCGATGAGGCCGCCACCGCCCCAGTTAAAGATGTCGACGAGGAGCGGCAACACACCGCCGTCACGGGATAGCACGATGCCGGTACGGACGTTGACGACGCGCTTCCCGGCAGCGCGGGCAGGCTGGCAGGCGCCCTCCCACTTCTGGACGACGTCGGCGAAGAACCCGTCACCTGGGGCGGAGACTTCAGTGAGGACTTCAGCGCCGCGGCTATCGCCGTAGATGCTGATGGCGCTGGCGCAGATGAAGGTGTGGACGGTGTCGGACTGGGCGACGAGCTCCGCCAGCTTGCGGGTGGGGATGACGCGTGAGTCGCGGATGCGGCGCTTCTTGTCCTGCGTCCAGATGCCTTCCGTGCTTTCACCGGCGAGGTGGATGAGGGCATCGATGCCGTTGAGGATGTCCGGGTCGGGGTTGGTGGGGTTCCAGATGCGGTCGTCGAGGCCACGGGCACCCTCTCGGAGCAGTCGGATGACGTGATAGCCCTCTTTGCGGAGCTCTTCGCAGAGGGCCTTGCCGACGAGCCCGGTGGAGCCGGTGACGGCTACCGTGTGGACTTTGGCGGCGCTGCAGGAATTCGCGCCGCTAGCGATTGTGGAGGCGGGGGCGTGAATGGTTGTGTCTGCGGATTCCATGCTTCTAAGGCTACCCGTAATATGCGAGGGTGGCGTGAGGTTTTTGGTATTCGCTGCGCCTTGACACATTTGCCACACTGTCGCAGTCTGACCTCCAAAAGTGGAGGTGCCATAACGTTTCTCGACCGCTACGAAAAATGTCGGCGAGACTGATCGAAGAACATCACCTCATGCAATGTCCCTATGCAAAACTCGCCCACGGCTACGGCAGCGTCCTCCGGTGCTGCCTGCGACAGCGCTTCCTCCACCAACTCGATGGCCTGCGCACACGGCTCCACGAACCCATCACCGGAGTAGAGCATGATCCACTCCTCATAGGGGTGCTGCTCCCCCGGATGGTCCGCCACCCACGCCCGGTAGGCGGGAAGCAACCGCAGCGCCACCTCCGGGTAGGTCCAGAAACAGGGCAGCATGGCGGAGGCGCCAATAGCGTAGGGCTGGGTAGCGCACGCGTCACGCAGAAATGCCTGGTATGCGAGGTTGCTGGGGGACGGGTAGCCCTGCTCCTCAGCGACTTCCTCGGCGACACTGCCACCCTCCAGTTCGCTGTTGTGGGAGTCCACTTCACCTTCGGAGAGGGCGGCGGCGTCGTTCCAGAAGGCGGCGGTAGAGGCGTCGGGGGCGTTGCGCCCGAGAGAGCGGAGGCCGTTGATGTAGGTCTCCAGGTAGTGGTTATCCTGCTGCAGGTAGTAGCGGTATTCGGGGGCTGCGAGGGTGCCGTCACCTAACTGTGTGATGAACGGGATAGCCATGATGTCCCGGAAGAGCGGTAGAGCGGCCTCCCACAGCTGTTGGGTGTGCGGGCCGGCGACAGGGACCAGTGGCTGGTCGGTCTGCAGGGGCGGGTAGCTGGTGGGGGTGACGGGAAACTGGAACATACGGTCCTCCAAGGGTGAGTGAGGTGAGTGCGCTCCACAGTGGGGCTGCTGCCTGCTGGTGGCAGTCTATCCGAAGTTGTAGCGTGCTTTCAGCGCTTCAAACTCCGCATCCCATCCCGACCGGTCGTAGCTGAGAGTGCGCCCGTCCGGTAGCTCTTGGCGGGCCCCTTCCGCACGGGCTTGCTGTAGCCGGTAGGAGCCCACCCCTTTCTGCTGCAGCAACTCAACAATGGCGGGAAGGTCGGTGACGGCGACAGAATCCGGGTGGAGGGTGGTGCGGGCCTGTACGTCAATGCCGGCATTTATCAGCATATCGAGGGATTCCATGGCGTGGCGGGAGCCGACCGTGCCGATGCTGCTGCGCGGATCGGTGGCGATGATGCTGCTGTAGTGGGCGGGGGCGGCTTTGATGTCGAAACCCACCCAGTCGATGAGCGGGAGCAGTGGCCGCAGCAGGGTGGGGTACACACCCATGGTGTGGAGGCCCACCTGGAAGCCCAGCGCGTGAGCGCGTTCCATGGCGTCGTGGAGGCCGCGCTGGCGAGTAGGTTCGCCGCCGGTGAAGACCACGCCGTCGAGGAGCCCTTGGCGGCGCCGCAGGAAGGTTTCGACATCCGCCCAGGCCATGATGCCGGGGGTGCGGCAGTCGATGAGGTCCGGGTTGTGGCAGTAGACGCAGTTCCAGGGGCAGCCCTGGAGGAAGATGGTGGAGACCATGTGGCCTGGCCAGTCCACGGTGGAGAGGCGAACGAGCCCGGCGACGGTGAGGCTGTCGGCGGAGGCGAGTTGGCGGTGGGTGAGGTGCACACCGGTATGGGTGGTGGCGGTTGCCATTGGGCGCCTCCTTCGTGGTGCTGGGCTAGGTGTTTAGCTTAGCGCTGCAAGGGTGCTCGGAGTGGGTCATGTAGTGGAATAGTTAAATGATACCTACTACATATTGTGGTGTTATGGGCGTTTAGGGAGGTCGCCTGTTCCCTCGTGCATAGCTCTTGTGGTGAGCTAACTCACAGAATCTCGTAGTGGCTTGGGCGTGTTACTGCGCGCCACTCCCCGACCCCTCGGCCTCACCCCTACCCCTCGCCTACACTCCCCGCCCTTATATAGACTCCCCCACTCCCTACATACACGTTGTGAAACAACCTTCAAGAATCGTCACCCCACCATTAAAATTCCAAAGTTGCCGTATTTAATACTCGCTAAGAGTGAATAGAGAGGTTTGTATCCTGCACATTTTTCCTTGATTACCTCGAATTTAAACTTTCGTAAGAAACCTAACCATTTCTGTGAACTAGGCCACTAACGTCAATAGCTGTGATGCACGGCACGCACCGCTCATCCCAAAGCAACAGGTCAAGCGCCACACGTGAATCGTCCCCTAGGTTTCACACCGCTGACCCTTTCCCTATCTTTTCAAGGAATGGTTCGACAATGGTCTCATCCCTCATCAAGAAAATTGGCAACACCCTATCCCTCAACAAGGGAACCAAGATCTCCGGACAAACCGTCCTTATCACCGGTGGCACCAGCGGTATGGGCCTCATCATGGCCAAAGAATGTGCAAAACGCGGCGCCAGCGCCATCATCATCTGGGACATCGCCCGCCTAGACGAAACCGTCGCCACCCTTGAAGGGCTCGGCGTCAAAGCCGGCGGCTACAAAGTCAACGTCGCCGACGTCGAGAACGTCAACGCCCAAGCCGAACAAACCCTCAAGGACTTCGGCAAAGTCGACATCCTCATCCAATGCGCCGGCGTGGTCTCCGGCAAGAGCCTCCTCGAACTCACCGACGAACAAATCGACCGCTCCCTCGACATTAACCTTCGCGGCGTGTTCAGCGTCACCCGCGCCTTCCTCGGCCAGATGAAGTCCCGCAACCACGGACACATCGCCGTCATCTCCTCCGCCGCCGGCACCGTCGGCCCCGCCAACATGACCGACTACTGCGCCACCAAGTGGGGCGTCCGCGGCATGCTGGAATCCCTCCGCAACGAGCTCGCCAAGGAACACTCCGCCGTCCAAATCCTCACCATCTACCCGTTCTACGTCAACACCGGCATGTTCGAAGGTGCCAAGACCAAGGTCCCGCTGCTCTTCCCCATCCTGGACCAGTACAAGGTATCCATGAAGATCCTGGACGCCATCGAAGCTGGCCAGCCGGAACTCTTTATCCCGAAGCTCGTGCAGTACGCCACCAGCCTGGTGCGCGTCCTGCCGACCCACTGGTATGACATCGTCAGCACCTGGCTGGGCATCAACGCCTCCATGGATGACTTCGTCGGCCGCCAGAGCCAAAAGAAGTAAGCCTGGCGCTACTATTACGCGGCTTATCAAGCTGCTCTCAAGATGTCTCGCCCGGCGGCATGTGGAACCTCGGCCACACTGTCGCCGGGTGAGTGCGTCTCTGCGTCTGTGTGTACTGCGTTAATGTGTGCTGCGGTTTCAACGCACCGCTTCTTAGGTGTACTGCGTCTTAGATGTGCCGCGCGCGGCTAGCTTTCGTTGTGCGGCAGCAGCATCGTCACCGTAAGGATCGAATCCTCGTGCGCCTCCACGGAATGCCGCAGCATCGGCGTGAGATGGATGATGCGCCCCGGCACCAATTCCACATCCTCCCCCTTCACATGGAAGGTGACGCGTCCCTTCAACACCTGAATGAGGACGGGGTGACGGGCAGCGTGTTCCTGGAGGGTTTGGCCAGCGGCAAAGGCAAATCCCACGACCTTGCCGCTACTGGTGTTAAGCACCTTGAAGGTGCGGGGGCGGGTGGGGAAAGGCTGCACGTCGGGCTGGAATTGCTCGCCAAGGGTATAGGTGCCGTTATTGGAGCCCGCATCGGGGTGGTCGGCGTCGAGCGGGGTGACGCCTTCGGGGAACTCTTGGGGAGCGTCCTCAACGGGGGTGAACTCTGCGTGATTGAACTCTGCCGGGGTGGACTCTGATGGAACGGATTCTGCGGGGGTGGGGTGTGATGTCGTCATATCCAGTGCAACGCAGGAGGATCCGTCACCTTTCCCCCCACGTGAGCTTTTGTGGGGAACGTCTCATTTGTTGGTGCCGAGGTGTGTGGGCGAGAAACGTTCCCACACTCGAGCGGTAACCACACCGGAGGGGAAGCCAGACCAGAGCAGCAACCACACCAGGGAGACACGACACGCTGGGGCACCCGCGGGGAAAAGTCCCCTGGGGGTGCCCCAGCGTGATGACGGCGGCATCGGTGGCGTGGCGCTAACGAATGAGCGCGCGCTAGGCTGCCAGACCGTAGTCGCTGTGTCGTGCCGGACTGGCGGCTGGTGACATGGCCTGTTGGGCACGGCGTACTACGGGAGTACCACCTTTCTTTCCTTTCTTGGAGTTCCTCGTGGAGTTCTTCTTAGCGTTCGTGTTGGCGGCCTTCTTGCCCTTGCCCTTGTTCTTGCCTTTGCCTTTGGCCTTGGACTTGCCCTTGCCTGCAGTTGCGGCTTCTTCTTTTTGCTTCTTGGTCTGGTTGACGGCTTCATGCTGCGGTCCGCGGTTGGTGTTACCGGAGACGGCGTAGACGAACATTCCGAAGAGGAACACGGCCAGCGCCGCCACCATCCACGGCAGGGTTGCTAGCGGGATGGTGATGAGGGCGATGGGGCCGATGATAGCCAAGCTAATGATGAAGGCGAAGAGCCAGATTGCAGCGGCGAGGAGGAATAGACCGGCGATGAATAGCCACGGGGCGAGGATCATCATGAGGCCGAAGAGCACTCCTACCAGCAGGATCCCGGAGGCCATCAGGACGATGATGCCGAAGACTACGAGGCCAACGCCCAGGAGGCGCGCCACTACGGCGAGGGCGGCCAACACAATTGGGGTGAAGTTGATGGGGATGGGGATGATCGGCAGGGTGAACACGAAGGACAGCCCCGCGAACAGATCGACCACGCCGGCGGCGAGCAGGGCGCCGAAGACGATCATGGCGATACCTGCGCTTACTGTCAACAGCCAGGTTGTGCCAGACAAGATGACGAGCACAATGCCGTTAAGGAAGGCGACGGGGAGGGCGACAATGCCGAAGAACACTGCTCCGGTGAGCAACACGGCGGTGACCGGCAGGACCAGGGTAAAGGCAATTACAACAGCAGCTGCTAAACCGGTGAGGGGTCCAAGGACGAGGCCGGTGAGGGCGACGAAAATGGAGGTGGTTCGGAGGATGCGGTAGTAATCGTTCTTCCAGTAGCGGCTGTGGCGCATGCCGTCGATGATGTCGTAGACCATTTCGCCCAGTACGGGGACGCGGGATGCGGATTCGGCGACGACCGCCCACATTCCGTCAATGTCCTCGCCGAGGTTCTTGATGAACTCGGGCGCGTTGGTCAGAGGGGTGTTGTCCTTCCGGGTATCAACAACGCCGGTAAGGGCGACGAGCTGTCCGTGGTGGGCAGTCGAGGCTGCGGTGGTGATGGTGCCCTGCGCTCCGTGGGAGAGGATGTCCCGGCCGGCGAGAAGCAGGCTGGAGTGGAGGAAGGACAGGATGTCTTGGCTGGAGGGTATATGGCTGGCGGGCTGGGCCGGGGCATTGAGCTGCATACGTGCATCCCGTCCGGGGCTGGATGTTAGCGCGCTGCCGAGGTTGTTCGGCGCAGTCACCTGGACGTCACTGGTGGTGACGATGTCGTGTGCACTGCTGGGGAGTGATGGGGTGGGCGCGTCTGCCGCTTGGGCGGCTCCTACTCCTAGTCCACAGGCCAGTGCCAAGAAACTGGCTGCGACTCCCAAAGCGTGTTTCAAGATATCATTTCAATTCTGACTAGTTGACTTATGTTTAGTGGTCACATCACATGTTCCTGTGATGCTAGAAAAGACAATACGAGGACGAATGTCCAAAAGCCAGGTTCTTTCCTAAGTTTTTTTAAGGATGAGAGAGAAATTTGTTACCCCTCCGCTCTGTCCTGCATGTTTTTTATTTTCTCACTCATTAAAAACACTCAGTAGCGGAGTTTTTGTTGCCATTATTTATTGTCGTTTCCACCCCGACTTGCACTCCTATATTTGTTAAGTTTACGCTGATTTCGCACAAGACAAAGGGCGCTTTCCTGCTGCGGGAAAGTGCCCTCTAACTATGTCGTGAACAATGTGGCGAGTCTCTCACCATACAAATTGTAGAGAGTTCCTCATATCTATAGTGTAGGCACCATTTTGGGGGACACTGCACACAGGTAATGTAGAGATACACGCAAAAAGGCCCCGGTGATAACACCGGGGCTCTCATTCTTCAGTCAGCTCACAAACGTCGCGCAGGACACCTCATCTAGCCGCGCGGATCGAGCAACCCCGACCCCTCCGGCACACCAGCAGGATCGGAGCCCTCCTCCAGAATCTGGTTCTTCTCATCCACAAAGATGACCTTCGGCTGGTAACTCCGCGCTTCCTCCTCATCCATCAGCCCGTAGCCAATGAGGATCACCATGTCCCCCGGGTGGATAAGGTGGGCGGCAGCACCATTGATAGAGATAATGCCGGAACCCCGCTCCCCCGCAATGCAATAGGTGGACAGGCGGTTACCGTTAGCGATGTCAACAATGTCCACCTTCTCGCCTTCCCACAGGTCAGCAGCCTCCAGGAGGGCAACGTCAATCGTGCACGAACCCACATAGTGCAGGTCCGCCTGGGTGACGGTGGCGCGGTGGATCTTGGATTTCAGCATGGTTCGGAACATGGTAGTGGCACATCCTTAGTAGTCCCAGGGCTGGAGCATCAGTCCCATGTTGTCGATCAGTCGGGTGGTGCCGACCCTGGCAGCCAGCAGCAGACGGGCAGCTACCGTGGCGTCGGCGTAATCGCCCAGTGGTTGCAGGCCGGCGTCGCGAATCTCAATGTAGTCGACGTCGATCTGCGGATACTGGGCTAGGTGGGTGCGGGTGGCGTCAACCACCTCGCGGGGGGTGGCTCCGCCCTCGGCGGCAGCAACGCCAGCACGCAGGCTGGCGGAGAGCTGCTGGGCCAGCGCGTGTTCCTCGGCGGAGAGGTAGCGGTTGCGGGAGCTGAGGGCGAGGCCGCTCTCCTCCCGGCGGATGGGGACGGGGTGCAGGGTAATAGGCAGGTTGAGGTCCTCCACCATCTGCTTGAGGAGGACGAGCTGCTGGTAGTCCTTTTCTCCAAAGAACGCGTGGTTGGCGCGGGAGATACCGAAGAGTTTGGCGCACACGGTGAGGGCACCGGCGAAGTGGCCGGGGCGGGTGGCGCCTTCAAGTTCAGTGGCGAGGGGGCCGGGGTTGATGGTGCTGCGGTACCCGTGGGGGTACATGTCGTTAGCGGTGGGGGCGAAGGCGACATCGACGCCTTCGGCGGCCAGGAGGTCGAGGTCCGCGGAGAGGGTGCGGGGGTAGGAGTCGAGGTCTTCGGTGGGCCCGAATTGGAGGGGGTTGACGAAGATGCTGACGATGACAGTGGCGTTGGGAAGCTCTTTCGCGGCACGGACGAGCTGCATATGTCCATCGTGGAGGGCACCCATGGTTGGGACCAACGCGATGGAGCGGCCGTCGGCGCGGAGCTGGTCCGTGAGGACGCTGAGGTCGCTAGGGGTGGTACATACGTGCAGGGACGTGTTGTCGCTAGTCACTCTTTAATTATGGGCTCACCTTTGCGGAAAGCCAATTGGCGAAGTATGCCCAGCCTGCCTTCTCTTCTCTTAGGACTCGCGGGTGACCAGGAGGGTGCTCAGTTGGTCGAGGATGCGCATGGCGACGCCACGTTTAGACATGCGCGGGATGGGGGTTTCGGCGCCGTCACGCCCCAACAGCCAGCCGGCGTTGGTGGGCTGGCCGAAGGTGGTGTCGAACCCCACCTCGTTGACCATGAGCAGGTGGCAGCCTTTGCGGGCGAATTTCTCGCGGCCCAGCTGGAGCACCGAGTGGTCGGGGTCGCCGGTTTCGGCGGCGAAGCCGACGGTGGTGAGCTGCGGGTAGCGGGTAACGATGTTCGCCAGAATGTCGGGATTGCGGGTGAGGGCGATGCTGCTGGGTTCGCTGCTGGTGCCCTTTTTGAGTTTGGTGTCTGCGGTGGTGGTGGGGCGGAAGTCGGCGACGGCGGCGGCCATGATGACGGCATCGACGGGCTGGGTGTCGAGGAGGCCAGTGAGGGTGTGGTGGAGGTCGAGGGCGCTGGTGACGGGTTCCACGTGCACGCCGGCGGGGAGGTAGGGGAGGTCGTGGGCACCTAGGAGGAGGGTGACGTGGGCGCCTCGTTGGGCGGCGCAGGCGGCGAGGGCGGCGCCTTGTCGGCCGGAGGAGTTGTTGCCCAGGTAGCGCACCGGGTCGAGGGCTTCGCGAGTGCCGCCGGCGGTGACGATGAGGTGACGACCGGTGAGGTCGCGGGGCATGGCGGTGACGGGTGCGGGCGCGGCGGCGGGTGAGCCTGCGGCGGCCAACTCTTGTTCTTCGAGGAGGGCGATGGCCATGTCGGCAATCTCTTGGGGTTCGGGTAGGCGCCCGGCGCCGGAGTCGGGGCCCGTCAACCTCCCCACTGCTGGCTCCATCACCGTGTAGCCGTGCTCGCGGAGGGTGGCGACATTGTGCTGGACGAGGCTGTTGTCCCACATTTGGGTGTGCATGGCGGGGGCGAGGAGCACCGGGCAGGTGGCCATGAGGAGGGTGGTGGTGAGCATGTCGTTGGCGGCCCCGGCGGCGATGCGGGAGAGGAGGTCCGCGGTGGTGGGGACGACGACCACCAGGTCTGCGGTGGAGCCGACGGAGACGTGCCGCACCTGGGGGATGCCGGTGAAAACGCTGGAGGTTGCGGGCTGTCCGGTGAGGGCTTCCAGGGTGGCGGTGCCGATGAAATTTTCGGCTGCGGCGGTGGGGATGGCGGTGACGGTGTGCCCGGCTTTGGTGAACTCGCGGATGACCATGCAGGCTTTGTAGGCGGCAATGCCGCCACCGACGCCCACCACAATGTTTTTCCCTGCTTGTGCCATAACGCCTATTCTAGGCTGCTTGCCGCCCGGCTCCTGGGTTGTTGCGTATTTGTGAGGTCTCAGCTGCCCTTTGTGGGGGGAGGTGGCAGACTTGTCAGTATGCAGACACGCGTTTTGGACCTTGCTCAATGGAAGATTGATGGCCACAAGTGGGCCATGTTGACTGCTTACGACTACTCCACTGCCCGCGCTTTCGCCGCCGCCGACATTCCGGTGTTGTTGGTGGGGGATTCGGCCGCGAATGTGGTGTACGGCTACGACACCACCACCCAGGTGAGTTTGGATGAGATGATCTTTTTGACGCGCGGCGTGGTGCGGGGTGCGCCGAAGGCTCTGGTGGTGGCTGATATGCCCTTCGGTACCTATGAGGCGTCCGACGAACAGGCTATCCTCTCCGCCACCCGCATGATGCGCGAGTCGGGGGCGCAGATGGTGAAGCTTGAAGGCGGCGTGCGGATGGCGAGCCGGATCCGCGCGCTGGTGAACGCGGGTATTCCGGTGATGGCCCATATTGGGTTTACGCCGCAGTCCGTGCATGCCCTGGGCGGGTTTAAGGTACAGGGGCGGGGTGACGCTGCCGCCCGATTGTTGGCGGATGCGCGTGCCGTGCAGGAGGCGGGGGCCAGCGCGGTGGTGTTGGAGATGGTGCCGGCGGAGGTGGCGAAGGAGGCAACGGAGACGCTGGCTATTCCGACGGTGGGGATTGGGGCTGGCCCGGATACGGATGCGCAGGTATTGGTGTGGTATGACGCTATGGCGGTGCCACAGGATGGCCGTCGCCCTCGTTTTGTGAAGGTATTTGCTGAGGTGGGAGCAGAGATGACGGCAGCTGCTCGCGCCTACCGGGAAGAGGTGGAGGCGGGCACGTTCCCGGCGGCGGAGCACTGCTTCAACGGTTAGCCTCGGTCGTTGGCGGTGGCCATACGGTCGCCGGGGAGGGAGGAAACGGCGCGCGGTGCGGCGACGGGGGAATGCAGGGCGACGCCTTCCCGGAAGCTCTTGCGTTCCTTCTGCTCGGACTGCTTGCCTTTATTGAAGGATTTCACGGGGCGGAAGTAACCCATGACGCGGGTCCACACTTCACACTCCACCGGTTCCCATTCGGCTTCTAGCTGCTCGGCGGTCTTCTTCACTGGCTTGCCGGCGGCTTCGGCGGCGCGGGCGGCGGCCACTTCGGCGTCGTGGTCTGCCTGGCACTTGGGGCAGTACTGGTGTTCGCCGGAGATGTAGCCGTACTTGGGGCTGATGGAGAAGGTGGGGGTGATGGTGATGTAGGGGACGTGGAAGGCGGTGAGGCTGCGGCGGACGAGTTCGCGGCAGGTCTTGGCGTCGCTCACGCGCTCGCCCATGTAGAGATGGAGGACGGTGCCGCCGGTGTACATGGACTGGAGGTCCTCTTGCTGTTCGAGGGCTTCGAAGGGGTCATCGGTATAGCCGACGGGCAGCATGGAGGAGTTGGTGTAGTAGGGGGCGTCCTCGAAGCCGGCTTGCAGGATGCCGGGGAAGCGCTTCTTGTCTTCGCGGGCGAAGCGGTAGCAGGCGCCTTCGGCGGGGGTGGCCTCCAGGTTGTAGAGGTGGCCGGTTTCTTCTTGGAAGTCGACGAGGCGGGCGCGCACGTGGTCGAGGAGGAGGACGGCCATTTCGTGGCCGGCGGGGGTGGCGATGTCCTCTTTGTCGTCGGTGAAGTTGCGCACCATTTCGTTGATGCCGTTGACGCCGATGGTGGAGAAGTGGTTGTCGAGGCTGGCGAGGTAGCGCTTGGTGTAGGGGTAGAGGCCACGGTCGATGAGTTCGTTAACCTTGACGCGCTTCTTTTCCAGGGTGTCTTTGCCCAGTTCCATCAGTTCGTCGACGCGGGCGAGGAGGCCTTTCCAGTCGCCTTTGTGCTGGTAGCCCAGGCGGGCGCAGTTGAGGGTGACGACGCCGATAGAGCCGGTTTGCTCAGCAGAGCCGAAGAGGCCGTTGCCGCGCTTCAGCAGTTCGCGGAGGTCGAGTTGGAGGCGGCAGCACATGGAGCGGATCATGCCGGGGTCGAGGTCGGAGTTGATGAAGTTTTGGAAGTAGGGCAGGCCGTATTTGGCGGTCATTTCGAAGAGGGGCTCCATGATGGGGGCTTCCCAGTCGAAGTCTTTGCCGATGTTGTAGGTGGGGATGGGGAAGGTGAAGACGCGTCCGTCGGCGTCACCTTCTGTCATGACCTCGATGAAGGCTTGGTTGATGAGGGTCATTTCCTCGTGGAGGTCGCCGTAGGTAAAGTCGACGGGTTCGCCGCCGATGAAGGGGACCTGCTTGGCGAGGTCTTCGGGGCATTGGAGGTCGAAGGTGAGGTTGGTGAAGGGGGTTTGGGTGCCCCAGCGGCTGGGGACGTTGAGGTTGAAGATGAGTTCCTGCATCTGCTGCTTGACCTCGTCGAAGGAGAGGTTGTCGAGGCGGACGAAGGGGGCCATGTAGGTGTCGAAGGAGCTGAAGGCCTGCGCACCGGCCCATTCATTTTGGAGGGTTCCCAGGAAGTTGACGATTTGCCCGCAGGCGGTGGAGAAGTGCTTGGGTGGGAGGGAGGCGACGGTGCCGGGGACGCCGTTGAAGCCTTCTTCGAGGAGTTGACGGAGGGACCAGCCGGCGCAGTAGCCGGCGAGCATGTCGAGGTCATGGATGTGGATGGAGCCGTCGCGGTGGGCGGCGCCGGCTTCGGGGCTGAAGACGTTGCTGAGCCAGTAGTTGGCGACGACCTTACCGGAGGTATTGAGCATCATTCCGCCCAGGGAGTAGTCCTGGTTGGCGTTGGCGTTGACGCGCCAGTCGCTGCGGTCGAGGTATTCGTCGATGGTGGAGGTGACGTCGACGATGGGCCTGGTGGTGGGGTCGGTGTTCGCCATGGTGGTGTCCTTCTGTGTCCTGCGGTGTGTCATCTTCGGGGGTCTCACCCGGGGGAGGGCGCTAAGGATGCCCTTACATTCCCTGGTGGGTGCGCATGTCTAAAGCTACTAGGAAGGTGTGACACGTTTGTGCAGCATCTTGGGGCACCTAAATTTCATGACCACTACATGTAGTGGCTTAATGGCGATTTTCTCAGGTTTTTCACAAAAACCGAGGACACTCGTTGTGGTGCGAAAAATCACAATCTCATTTTTTGTTTGGGCGTGTCGTGCGCGCACTACATGGGGTCAGTTCGCTAAGGACACTCGTGGCATTTCTCGGTACACATGGCTTAGCTCATCACCTCTTGTGAAAAGCCCGTAAAAAATGTGAACAGGATCACTTATTTATGGCGAAAAGATGACAGCATATACACCATGAACGTTGCACACCACCACCCACTGCGCCGCACCGGCGTGCTCATCGCCGCCGCCCTCGTCGCCAGCACCACCACTGCCCTCACTCCCACCGCCTCCGCAGCACCCCAGCCCATCTGGGACGACTCCCCCACCCCCGCCTTCTACCAAACCACCCAAGCCCAACGAGGCATGAAGCACGGCACCCTCATCCGCTCCCAGCGGGTCTACGGCAACCCCGTACTGGGCAGCCACCGCGCCTACCGCACCGTCTTCGCCTCCCGCAACACCTTCAATAAGCCCATCACCGGCTCCGCCGCCGTCATCCTCCCCACCAAGGTCAAGGCCGGCACCCCCATCGTCGTCATCAACGACATGATTAACTCCCTCGGCCGATCCTGCCAGCCCAGCTTCGCCCTCGACGCCAAGCGCGGCAACGTCTACGCCAAACAAAACGAACGCGCCTACAAAGAAGCCCTCGGCTACCTGAAGCGCGGATGGGCCGTCATCCTCCCCGACTTCCTCGGCATGAACGGCGAATACGGCGCCAACATCATGAGCGGGCGCGTCATCCTGGATGCTGTTGACGCCGCCACCACTTCCACCGTCTTTGGCCTCCACACTTCCAAGGCTGTCCTCACCGGCTACTCCGGTGGTGGCATGGCCACCATGTACGCGGCCGCCCAGCAACCCTTCTACTCCCCCCACAGCCACATCATCGCGGCAGCCGCAGGCGGCACCCCCGTCGACTTGCCCTGGATGGTCAACCTCTTCCAAAAACTCGGGGACATCCCCAACCCCGCCTTCGGCTATGCCACCGGCGTACTCATCGGCATGGAACGCGAATACGGCTCCCGCCGCATGAACGTCTACGGGCGCATGACCCCCCTCGGGAAGAGTATCGTCCGAAAATCCCGCACCCTCTGCCACGACGAGATGCTGAAACTATCCGAAAACCAAACCCCCAAAACCATGTTCGGTGTGACGGACCTACTCTCTATGCAAGACCTAGTGAAGGTTGGCCGGGAGAACTCCCTCACCTACTACCGGCCTATCCCCACGATGCCCCTGTTCATCTACGGCGCCTACACCGACATCGGTGTACCGCTCAGCCTGATGCAGCGCGTCGTCATCCGCTACAAGAAAGCACGCCCCCAGCTTCCCATCGTGTTCGCACCCCAGATTGGCCCCAACCACATGGATGCCTTCCACCAAGCCCAGCCGCTGGTCCAACGGTGGATGGCCGACCGCTTCGCAGGTAAACCCGCCCCCAACACAGCCATCGCCTTCCCAGAAGGGTGACGGGTCCCAGCACGCTCAGCCGCCTGCTGCGGGGGTTCCTTCACCTAACCAGCACCTAACCAGCCGGCACCACCGTCGCCTGAGCCTTCAACTTCGCACGCTCCTTCACCACCCACGAAGGGGTGCGGAACAGCAGACTTTGGTAATGAAATCCCCATTGTGGATCCATAATTAGCGGGAATGGGACTGGCGTAGTTGACCATGGCGCTTTATCCCCATAGCGCGCCTCGTCCCACCAGTAGATGGAGCACACTACCCCTTTCGGTAGTTTCACCCGTGGATTATCACACTGCACCCGCGGCTCAACCCTCAGTGAGAGGGGCAATGTGTCCGACTGCCGCAACAGACGTATCCCAACCGCTGAACGATTGGACGCCAGTGCCCGAACACGTACTGGGCCGGTCAGACTGGTTGGATAGTCCGGTTTCAGTCTTACTCTATTGTCCTTGAGGTTCCGCCATGTCACCTGGTCGGGTATGAAATTCAGCAGAATCCTTTGATTGAGAAAAGGGTTCCTAAACAAGGTGGGATGAGGATCGTGTTCATCCTTAGTCCAGTAGAGAAAAGCTTCCTGCGGGTCAGGGGAAAGTACTGACAATGCATCATCTAACTGATAAAAAACAGGGGCTCCATCATCCTCCTGTAAATCATCAATAACCGTGTACCCTGAATCCGCATTAAATTCTAGATAGCCACTAACAACTTCATTGATAGCCCAATATGGGTCACACCGTTCTACTTCATAGAAGTCTTTATCGTCATGCCCCATCTTCCCGCATTTCATAAGCTGCTGAAGGAAACTCTTTTTGTGGGGATAGATCGACGGCCCATCAGAATGAATCGAAGGATCCCACACCGCAGGGAAATACCCTTCAGGAATCCGAGGCTGGGGACTATTCACTGTCGGAGTCGATGTCGGCACAGTAAAGTCATACATCGGCCCAGCAGAACACGCCGTAAGGCCAGGTATACAGAGGGATAGGACCACAACAGTCCAGAGTGATTTATTCATTCGAGTTCCTCAATATTTTGTGATCTCACTGTTGAGGGGACATCGGTGTACATGAGGGGAGCGTGTCCGGGGGTATGCAGAGTGTATTCCGCTGATGACGCGCCCGTATAGTGTGTGACTATAGTTGGCGTGGGCGAGGTAGACGCTGCTTATTAGGGGGATACTGAGCAGGTTTTTCGCCACTTTCCTCTAGGATTGTCCAATAAGGAAAGAAAGGACGATCAGCATGCTCCGAAAGGCCTCTAGTCTAGCCCTCGGTTCTCTGCTGGCGGTGGGCCTCACAGTGACTATTTCGCCGGCAGGTTTTGCCGACCCTGCACTCGCTGCTGCCCCCTCAGCTTCTCAGCCGGCGGTGCCTGCTGCCCTGATTGCTGCTGCGCACCAACGCCCTGCGGCTGATGATGCGCAGGCTCCGGGTGGTAATGCGCTGGATATTGACTTCGATGCTTTTACGAAGCCGCTTGATGAGCCGAACTATGTGGCTATTGGGGATTCGTATTCCATCGCATCCTTCGCCCTCACCACCATCTGGGAGCCGTGTTTCCGTAACCTATTGGATTACCCGCATCTCACTTCCGCGCAGACGGGGTTGCCGCTGGTGGAGCCGGCCTGTATTGGCGGTAGTGGTACCGGCTACTGGTATTCGTCGAAGATGAAGGGTACCGATGTGGCGGTGAAAGTGCCGTATCGGGAGCTGCTGAATAAGCAGACCAAGCTGGTGACTATCAACCTGGGTTTGAATGACATCATGCTGGCGTACGACAAGAAGTTGGTGCGCGAGTGCTTCGACGCTACCTACCACAGCAGCGATCGGGACCATAGCGCGTGCGCGGCGAAGGTGGAGAAGCAGTTCCGTCCTCTCATTAAGATCCTACCGAAGGTGCTGGAGGGCATTTATAAGGATGCCAAGACGCGCATTGCGAAGGATGGCATGGTGGTGGCCGTCGGCTATGTCGAGATGTTTGACGGCGACAACCTGTGCTGGGATAACGGGTTTATTGGCCCGGCTGACCGTGCCTACATCAACTCGGTGTTTAAGCGGGTGAACCGGGCGGTGCGTATTGCTGCCCGTAAAGCCCGTGTGGCCCAGTACATTCCAGGCGACTATCAGACGGCGGTGACGTCGACGTGCGGTGTTCCTTTCCTACGTTGGTCCAGCTTTACCGGTTTGCCGGAGTTGGCGTACCCCCTGCATCCAACGTTTGCGGGTGCCGTCATGACGTCCCGTGCACTGAGCTCCATGTATTTAGCGAAGCACCCGTACAACGTTCGCCCCACCACGGTAGAGCCTGCTTCCGAGGATAGTGACGAGTCCACCAGGCCGACCACCCAGGCGGAGCCTAAGGCTGCACCAGCTAGCAAGGCCACACCATCAAGCAAGGCCACACCATCAAGCAAGGCTGCACCGTCAGCTACGGTGACGTCCTCGCCCAAAGCAACCGCTACGGCGAAGGCCTCCGACACGCCTTCAACTCCAACCATGGAACCGGCCGCCTAACGTGCGTTTGCCGCCGGCACACAGTGCTGGTACCGCCCCTCAGAAGTGCAGAACAAGGACTCTGCGGTGCAAGCCGCAGGCTCCTCTATCTATGTCAGCCCCCTACCACCACGTAGAATTGGTGGATAACACTTTGCAATGCCGCTCCGAGCGGTCCCTCGTGAACCCTCGTGCCAGCGCATAAAGCCACCTAGAAAGAATGCCTAAGATGAAGCCTTCACGACTTATCGCCGGCCTGACCACCAGTACCATCCTCGTCGGTAGCCTCGCCCTCGCACCGCACGCTCTCGCTGAACCCACCACC
>QWBY01000315.1_pt1 | contig 39656 bp, 60 predicted proteins | sample 1972471 | NCBI WGS metagenome assembly QWBY01 (sample SAMN09866722, study PRJNA288562) | Human gut metagenome isolate term6_stool, whole genome shotgun sequencing...
AATTTTTAACACAAAAGGATTTTGTCGCTTCCCGCGAAATTTTTCCACGAAAAAACAGCCGGCAATAACGTCGGCTGTTCTCTTCTGTTTATAGTTCCGTGTATTTGACTAAATCGGCTTTCACCAATAGGCGCTTGTTGTTTTTGGGATAGGGATGGCAGCTCATCAAGTACAGCTTGGTCTTGTCCTCTTCCCGAATGAAGCGGCTCCAGTCGTTGGGCTCCACTACCTCATCGCCCACCACGCGGTAGTAGAGGATTTCTTTCCTCGTGGTGATTTTGATTTCGTCTCCCGGCTCCAGTTTGCCGATGTGCAAAAAGTAATCCAGGCCCCTGCCCGAGCCGCGGTGCCCCGCCAGGACGGTGAGGGTGTTTCTTTTCGTGCTCGGCGCATCCGTGGTGTCCACCACGCCGACGCCGAGGAGCAGGGTCTTCTTGTTCGTGTTGTCGAAGATGGGATACACCGCGCCGATTTTGTCGATGCGTATGACGCCCAGGGCGTTGTCGTAGGTGATGGCATCCCCGGCATCGGCCGGCTTGGCAGATTTTTCCTGCGGCTTTCCGCTCAAAATCTGCTCTTCCAGTTTCACGGCTTCTTTTTTTTGCTTTAGATTTTTAAGATAGACCTTCACGGGAATCGCCGCCCCGATAAGGAGAAGGGAAATCCCCAAATATATCAGGAATTTCCCTTTCCGGTTCTTATTTTTACTTGGCTTCATCAATTTCTTCTCTGCGTTTCTTCAGGCCGATTCCCAAGGTTACGGCGCCGACGACGCCGATAGCCGCGGCGTATACCACCGGGCTGATGCCGTCTCCGGTCTTAGGCAGATTGGACTTCTTGCCGCCTTGGGCGGTGGTGCCGCCGGCGATGGCTGCCGCTGCCGCCTTGGTTTCGAAGATGACGGTGATCAGGCCGCCTTTGACGGTGACCGTTTCCCCTGCGGGAATGGTGCCCAGTTTGACGCTGCCGTCTTCTTTGACGGTGAATTCAAAGTCTTTCGGCGCGGCAAAGCCCGTAGGAGCCGTCTTCACGTGGAAGCGATAGGTGCCCGGTTGCAGCCGAGTCAGGTAGCTAAGGTCGGTGCTGGTCCAGCTTTCCACCATGGTGCTGCCTTGGTAGAGCTCTGCGATGGCGCCGGACAGTTCGCCGCCGCTTCGTTTCGTGAGGCTGAATTCGATCCAGATGTTTTCCGCTCCCTTTTGTTGCTTCGGTTTTTCTTTCGGATCGACCTTTGCATCGTTGCCGGAAACGATGATGGTGCTGTCTTTTAATTTTACCGTGTCGCCGACTTGAACCGTACCGAGGCTGATGGTGCCGTCGGTTTTGACTTCAAATTCGAAGTCCGCCACTTTTTTGTGTCCGTCGGAAATGCCGGCTTCGTGGTAACGATAGACGCCGGGCTCCAGTTCCAGCGCGTTGGCTTCGCTGCCGCTCTTCCAGTAAGCGATTTTCGTTCCGTCTTTATAGATTTCGATGATGACGTCGGCGAGGTCCTTGCCGTCTGCTTTCACTCGTCTGAATTTAATTCCGTGCTTGACATAGCCGTCAACTAAGCTCAGCACTTGTTGGCCGCCGACGGCGCTAAGGCCTTTGTTGGGCTCTATAATTTTGCCGTCTGCCACTTTGAATCGAATCGGCGATGCCGTTAGATAGCCGGGAAGGACGTTGATTTGCGAAAATTCGTATTCGCCCGCTTCCAATTTGATATCGACGGGCGATTTGCCGCTTTCCCATTCCTTCACGACTTGTTCGGTGCCGACCTCTTTGATTTGAAGCTTGACCCCGGCGATTTCATTGCCGCGGTTGTCTTTCAAGCTGAAGAAGGTTTTGTTTTCAAGGGGATCCACGCGCAGGGCCAGGTATTGGTCGCCGTGTTCGTCCTTCGAAAGCCCATAGATTTCGCCATTGTCGTTAATATCGAAGGCGATGGGCGCTGCCATGGTGTATCCCTTGGCCGGGCCGTCGACTTGTACCAATTCGTATTCGCCCGCCTTCAAAGCGATGGGGACCATGCCCTTTTCGCTCGCCCATGTCGCATTCTCGACCGGTCGGCCGCTCTTTCTTTCTCTGATTTGTAGCGTAGCACCGGCAACATTTCTGCCGACGCTGTCTTTCATGCCGAAGAAGGTTTTGCCCGCTTCTCTTTCGGCTTTCATAATCAGGGTTTGCTTGCCTTCCTCGGTCTTCAAAAACTTGTTGTCGTCTTTGATCTTACCTTCTGCAGTAATCTCAAATTCGATGGGATTGTCTTTAATCTTGTAACCTGCAAGTGCTTCGGCAGTGAGCTTAAACTTGCCTTTATCCAGAACACCGACTTTCAGTGCTCTGTCACCGGACAATACGATTGCCGGCTTGGAAGCATCTTCACTTGTAATTGTCAATTTGGCTGCCGTCAATTCCTTGTTGTCGGCATCTCGGAGACTGAAGTAAATCTTTTCTGCTTCTTTTTCAGGTTCTTTTTCGACCTTCATAACCAGAACTTTCTTACCTTCTTTGGTCTCCAGTTCCTTTAATTCTGCAGAATCAATACCCTTGATTTCACCTTTATCGGTGACTTCAAATTTAATGGGGTCAGCTTTCTTATAGCCTTTGAGGGCTTCAGTCATTTCAAGCTTATATACGCCCGGTTCTAAGGAAAATTCTTTCGGGTTTTTTTCGCTATCCCAAGGCTTCTCAACCTCTTTGTCGCCCTTTAAGATTCTCAGTTTTGCTCCGGTCACTGCCTCGGTGCCCTCAGTGCCCTTGGTGTCGTCTTTTACAATAAAGGAAATTTCAACCTTGACCGCTTCCGACGTGCCGTGGTCTTCATTTTGCTTATCTTTTCCATCCGTGGGCTCTTTCGCAGGATCCGTTGACTCAGTCCCCGTTTCCTTTAACGGCGTTTCCTTTTTTTCGCCGCTTATCGCCTCTTTCACGCCTATAAGCTTGTCGACCAGTGCGGCGAATTTCGATTTTTCTTTCTTAGGCTTTTCCACAGAAACAGCCGCTGTTTTTTCCGAGCCGGTTTTTCCCGTTTCAGCCGTAGCCATGGTCGGGGCGACAGTGGATAAAATAAAAGTCATCGCCAAGAGCAGGGCCGTCCATTTTCTGTTCATATCATCACTCCTCCTAAATCTAAAGGTTCAAGGATGCCCGTGAAAGCGCCTCTTTCGCTACGCAAGCTTATGGAAAAAGCGTTCCTCTTATCGTCGATAAAAATCAAAGACAATCCTTTTATAGCTAGGTAAATCCTTTACAGAAATCCATGATTATTTAATTCATTATATCATGGTTTATTGCTCTTATGTAATAAATTACGCACTTCCTTTTGTGAATCCTCCCGGCTCTTCGGGCATAAAAAAACGCACCCTTTCAGGTGCGTCCCTTGGTGGACAGTACTGGACTTGAACCAGTGGAGATGATGCCTATAAATGGCTAAAAATACCCATTTACGGAGTTATCAACTAAAAAAGCGGGGAGAAAAATCTTCGAGGGTGTCGAAGGTGCCTAGATGGATTTCTTTTCTTTGAAACCATATTTTTGCGGTATACCTTCCATTAGGTCTAACTGATACACCCTTAACGCCTGTGGCGTTCATTGGTTTTCTTTGAAGGTTTGTAACTCTTGTTTTATTAAAGAGGTAAGAATCTAACATCTTTTCTCCTCTTTCCTTTCTGTCGCACCCGCAAGAAAGAGTAGAGGCGCCCGATCCAACCACTTGATTTATAAAGGGTCTTGTTACGTTTCCGCAATCGCACTTGCATAACAAACGAAATCTTTTTATACCTTTTTTGTAATCATCTTCGTCTTTATAAACATCAAGTATTGTTAGCTTCCCGACTTTTTTGCCGACGAGTTTTTTCTTCGTGTTTTCTAAGTGCGGCTCCCATCGCTTTGTTCGGCCGTCCACTTTCGTTTCATCTCGTTTTGCTTCTGCTTCGTTTCGTGCTTTTACGGCTTCTTCTAGAGATTCAAACGTTCCAACATTTATTTTTTTTCTTCCGTTGGATATTATAACCCTGTATTTCCCATTGGCTCGGAGATAGATACATCTTTCGACCGCCTTGATTTTTTCTTTTTCTTTTCTTGCCACGATCAATTATTCTCTCTTAATTCATCGGCAAGCCAAATGTATTCGTTTAAGTCGCCGGTCATGTATTTTTCTTTCTCTTCTAATTCTTCATGGCTTAAATTTTCGTCGATGATGGTTAGCGCTTCGTCATATCGCATCCACCAGTTGTAGACCTCTTCGTCTTCTACATACCAACGTCCGCTTTCGTCTTCTTTAAAACTTTCATCTTGCGTATCCCAAGGTCTTACATTTTTCATTCCATCTAAGTAGTATTTCATTTTCATTCTCCTTTTTTTGATCCTTGGGCGTTGCCCTTACCTTTATCTTGATTACATTATATACTTGAGTTTGTACAAAGTCAAGCATTGTTTTTAAATATTTATAAATATTTTTCGAGGGCCGCGATCACGATGCCCGCCTTGCTGGTGTCGGTCTTTGACCGTTCCGACTCGAGGCGATCATTTAACGCCGTGGGGATCTGTACGTGGATTGATACGACGTCCTCGTCCTCGTCTACGATGCCAAACTCGTTTTCGTAGGTCTCGGCGGGGAGATTTTCCTCCGCCCACTCCTTGGCCTCGTCGTAAGTCAAGGGCTCGATCAGGGCGATCCCCTCGCGGCTATTGCTGCCGTACTCCCGGCTGTATCGACTTCCGGGGCCACCATCGCAATACATAAAGTACTCGCCGGTGCGCTTGCGATATAACTCCTCGTCGTAGCCGTATAAGCGATCCTCAGGCTTGTAGCTATATTGCCCGATGTAATTTGCGGTGTCCGTGTCATAAACCTTGTTTTTTAAAATCTTGCGCATCTCATATCTCCTTTTTGACCTTGGGTCTTGCCCTTACCTTTATCTTGATTACAGTATATACTAGAGTTTGTACAAAGTCAAGTGTTTTATGAGATGTTTTTAAAGTTTTCCGCACGATTTTTCACGATTTTATGCGCTGTAATTTGCGAAAATGGCCGTTTTTTGATTTTACACGCACGATTAACTCACGATTAACATAAAAAAAGAGGCTTATCGGGCATTACCCGACAAGCCTTTTTGTGGATTAAAGTACCTTTGCTTTTTGTGTAGAGCTTTAAACTCCTCCTCCGAGAGTAGCCGCTGGATCGCCGTCTTGTACTCCCGACAGTACGGGTACTTTCCCGCATCCACGATCCGGCGGACGGTCTCGGCGTCCTTTTTAGTGTGCATGTGGGCGTGCTGGTCATAGCTCCCGCCCTCTCGCTTGATGAGCCACGGACGATTATCGCATCCGGGCTTATATAAGATGGTCAGCCGCATAAGCTATTTGCGCTTGAGATCTTTGTATACCTCTTTTTCTTGGGGACTTATGATCCCCTTATCTCCTACGCGGGATCCGCTCTCGTAAAGCCCTACCGCCGACAAGCCGATGACCACGCCCGTCACGATATGCTCGGGGCTGATACCCGCTACGGCTACGTACATCACCGCACCGACGAGGATCGCCACAATGGGGCTATACTTGGCGGGGAGCCCTGCAATTTTACAAGCCTGTACGATACCCAACACTGCCGCCGTCAACACAATCGCATTTTCCATTTTTTGCCTCCTTGATCGCTCTTACCAGCATCGCCGCAACTTCCGCCCGCGTGGCATACCGTCTCGGATAGCTTCCGTCGGTGATGCCTAAGCGTATAGCTTCTTCCCACTCTTCCTTCGCCCAATCGGGCGGGGTCATGTCTTTCGCCTGCTCCTCGTATAACTCAAATTTCTTTTCGATTTCCTTCATACTTTCCTCCGCTTTTTCGTATTGATATTTTTTCGTCGGGTCATTTTTAACCATTGCTTCCCGCCGCGCGATCTCCGCCTCCTGATCCACGGGCACAGCTGTGGACGACTTGGATAGATCGATTTTTAGCTTGATCGGTCCTTGGATGTCTCGCTTAAACTGCGACCATGCCTGCCAATTACTCTTGCGCATGTGATTAGGGCAGGATTTGCGCGACGCGTCATAGTGCCGCACCACCCGCTCAATCGGGATATTAAATTTGCGCATGATGTTTTTGGCAAGCTCCACGGTGTGGTAATACATTTTGGCATAGTCGCCGTCCGCATTGATGCACATCTCAATCCCAAGGCTATTGGCATTGGTGATGCCGTACCGTCCTCTCCCGTCGCCTACATGCCAAGCAGAGAGAGCGTCGCCGACGAGTTGCACCACCTGCTTATCGTCCACAAAGTAGTGGGCGGAAGCGTTGCGATTGCCCCCGTTAAAATAGCGGTAATGGCTCATCGCGTTGGCGCCCTTGCTCGTGTTGCCCGTATCGTGGATCACCAAGTATTTAATCGTCGTGCCCTTACGCCGCGAAAAATTATATTTGATCGGCTTATAAACAAAGTCCATTTGCACCTCCTACTTTATAACCGCATTGAGGATCTTGTCGCTCTTATCATCGTGCTTTTCCAGTTTTTTATGGAGATCCTTGTTGTAAAAATCCAAGCGGCTCACCGTCTCCGCCACGATGCGATTAGTGGCGGACAACTCTTTTACTGTCTCGGTCAGCCCTTGCATCAAAACCTTAAAATCGTTATCGTTAATCTGCAATGTGGATAACTTATTTATGACGTCGTCCATTTGTTGTGTCCGCTTTTTATCACTTGATACCACCAAGTAAGTAAAAAGGGCTAAAAATACAACGATGATCGACCCCGCTACGCCGATGGCAAGGTAAAGCTCTTGTATTGTCTTGTATTGCATAGATCACTCCTCTCTAATATCTGATGATGTTTACGCCGCTGTCAAAGGTATTGCTTGCGACTGTGCATTTTTTTGGTATCTTTACTTCTGTGAGTTGGTTGCCGTTAAAAGCATAATCCTTGATGTTTGTCACACTCGGTGGGATAACGACGCTTGTGAGCTGGTTGATATAAAAAGCAGCTCTCCCAATACTTGTAACATTGTTAGGGATAGTAACCTCTGTTAGTTGGTTGCCACTAAAAACACTATCACCAATACTTGTAATGCTGTTGGGGATTTTAACCTCTGTTAGTTGGTTGCCACTAAAAACATTATCACCAATACTTGTAATGCTGTTGGGGATTTTAACCTCTGTTAGTTGGTTGTCAGCAAAAGCATAAGCACCAATACTTGTAACACTGTTAGGAATTTTAACCTCTGTTAGTTGGTTTTTAAAAAAAGCATAATCACCAATACTTGTAACACTGTTGGGGATAGTAACACTTGTTAGTTGGTTCCTGCTAAAAAGAGCTCTCCCAATACTTGTTGGACGCCCCTGCGTCTTGGGCCATTCGCCTGCTTTTTTTGATACAAGACTTTCGCCCATTAAAATATCATATAAATATTGTTTATCTATGTCTGACTTACCATTCCATTTTTCTTTCTCCGCGTCGGTCACGGTGCGGTGCGTGCTGTCCTCTGTCATATCGGCAAGGCGGGTTTTGATTTCCGTCTTTTTAGCGTAGGGCGATAAGTCAGGCACAGTGTCAGTGTACTTAGGGTTAGCCGGTATACCGTCGACCTTGGCTTTTGCAGCGTCGTCGTAATCGTTGGTACTTAGACCCTTCCCCGCGACTTTATCTACTTTTTCGCCGACAGCATTTATTGCCTCCTCTTGTATATACTGCATACTGGCAACCAAGTCTTCCCTCAAAGTCACGATAGATGCGTCATTTGTTTTTATATTGCTTACTAGCGTTTCATAATCCTTGTTCGTCCAATTCCGCGCGACCGGATCCGCTTTTTTCCAAGCTTTTGTGTATCCCTCCACGCCACGCTCGATGATAAAGCCGCCATCAGAGCGTATGGAGGTCACCAGCACCGTTTCCGCATCCGTTCCTCCGCCGATCACGGCGAGAGTGGGAAGTGTGCCGAGGACAGAGCCGTCAGCAAGATACATAATCGTGGCATCTCTGGCTAGATCCTCCTTTAAAAATGTGTTGGGCGAGTTTGCCACGCCCGGATACATCGTCTGTAGTTGTGTCATGTTGTCACCACCTTATCCTCTCTAATATCGGATGATGTTTACGTATATGTCAAAAGCTTCGTTTCCGACCGTGCAGTTTTTAGGGACTTTTACTGCGGTTAGCTGGTTATTATAAAAAGCATACTCCCCAATGCTTGTAACGCTGCTAGGGATTGTTACGCTCGTTAGCTTGTTGCTTCGGAAAGCACTATCCCCGATGCTCGCCACACTCGGAGGTATGACTACATTCATTAAATTGTTGCCTTGGAAAGCACTATCCCCGATGCTCGTTATGCTCGACGGGATTGTTACTTCGGTTAATTCGTTGTTTGCAAAAGTCCAGCTCCCGATGCTCGTCACACTCGGCGGTATAATAACACTCGTTAGTTTGTTTCCACTAAAAGCGTCATGTCCGAGGCTCGTTACGCTCGGAGGGATGACAATACTTGTTAGTTTGTTGCCATTAAAAGCGTAATGTCCAATACTCGTCACGCTCGGAGGGATAACGACATTCGTTAGTTTGTTCCATTCAAAAGCACTGTATCCGATGCTTGTCACGCTAGGTGGGATGACGACACTTATTAATTCGTTGTCTTTAAAAGCCTCCACCCCGATGCTTGTCGGCTTCCCGTGTACCACGGGCCATTCGCCTTCCTTCCGCGTTACAAGACTTTCGCCCATAAAAATGTCATATAGAAGTTGCTTTGTCGGCACATCCACCTTTTTTGCATAAGGCGATAAATCAGGCACAGTGTCGGTGTATTTAGGATCGGGCGGGATGGCATCGACCTTAGCTTTTGCCGCATCTGTATAGTCGTTTGTGCTCAATCCTTTGCCGCTTACTTTATCGAGTTTGCTCTCCTCAAGCGTTTTGCCTTGCTCAGCACTCAAGGCCTTGTCCGCTCCACCTGTGGTTAAGTCATTGACGACATCGGTTTTGTTGAGCTTTTGAGACTCTAGGCGTTGGAGGTTCGCGGTGAAAGCATCCTTTGTTGTTTTGATGTCTTTTGCGTGATCGCTCCTTACCTTTGCAATGTCGGCTTTGCGCTCCTCTCTCTCTGTGGATAAATCGGTCGTCTTTGCATAGGGCGTGAGGTCGGGCACGGTGTCTGTATATTTAGGATCAGGTGGGATAGCATCCACCTTTGCCTTTGCCGTTGCGTCGTAGTCATTGGTGCTTAGACCTTTCCCGGCGACTTTATCCACCTTACCGTCGTTAATCTCCGTAATGTTGGCTCTTAGAGCCTCGTAGTCCTTGTTAGTCCAATTTCTGGCCACGTTTGTGGCTTTGGCCCATGCTTGCCGCTTGCCCTCCACGCCGCGGATGATGGTATACCCGCCGTCGGACTGTTTGCCGGTGATCTGCACGGTCTCCGCGAGCTCCGTTTGTCCGATTACGGCGAGGGTGGGGATCTCTCCAAAGACGGCACCGTCGGCGACGTACATGACCGTGCCGTCGATGGCCAGCCCCTCGACCAAAAAGGTATCCGGGCTATTGGCCACACCGGGATACATCGTTTGTAAATTTGCCATTAGTAATCACCACCTCCGCGGGAATTTGTAAACAACTGGATAAAAATATTTGCATTTATGCGTGTCAGGGCATCCGGCACGATCTCCACCGTGTGCCACGTGCCACGCTCGATTCTGCCGCTGTCGTCCTTGGACAGGTGTGGGATGAGATTGACCTCTTTGTTGTAGTTATAAACACTTTTGCCGTCCACTCGCAGATAGCACTGATTGGCGCGCCCGCCCTCATAAATCCCGTGGATCGGATCGTGGCTGTGCGGGTCGATGTGTATCTTATGATCGTGATCCTGTATATCGAGCCGTATCTCGTGGGAGTGAGATTCGATTGTAAAATCGACGGTGTGCGTGTGGTCGCCGGACTCCACCCAGTTAGCGCCATAAACCGCCCTGCCACTGACGAGGGTAGGGATAAGCATATCATCGGGGATACCATGGTTGTGGCCATGGCCACTATGGATGTACTCGTCCACACCTGTAGTCTTATTGACACTCTGGTAGCCGTTGTATGTGGTGGTCTCTTGCTTGTAGATCCCACCGCCTGAGCTGGTACTCGTCGATACATAGCCCGCAGCCTTCGCGCCTTTGGAGTAGGACCGGAAGTTTTCGATGGTGTAATTTAAAATCAGTTTATTGATCCGCACCATCTCTTGGGGGACGTAAAATTTGAGCTCTAGCGGGTAAGTCAGCTCTGCGTTGTCCGCAAAAGCGATCTGTTGGAGATTGGTCGCACCTTGCGAGTAGGTCTCGCTGATCCGTGTACGGTTTTGTAGATCGCTGATACTGCCCGTCACGTCTCGTGATTTATTGGCTACCTCTAACTCAATATCAAAGGGATTGCCTCGCACGTCACGCTTAGAGACCTTGACGATGGGAGCGTTAAGGCTGATGCCGGATTCTGTGTCACGGATCCGTACATAGTCGCCCGGCACAAAGCGGGCATACTTTTTGCTATCCTTAACGGCGAGATCCACAGTCTTGATCTTGTACGACAAAAACGGCTGCGACAATTCGTCGAGTGTCTTTTGTGCAAAGGCCTTGAGCGTCTCCTCGCTCTCAAAGCGTCGGTCGACAAGGATGGACGATTTGAGCCCGTAGGTGGATACGTTCTTTTCTAGGTACGGTTTTCCGCCGTTGACCTTGCTGATATCCAGCTGATTGTCGCCTTCCCCATAACCCAGAGCGTAGAGGCGGGTGACCAGATTCGTGGGATCCTCTTCCTTTTCGATCCCTTGCATATTCTTCTTATACTGGATGTCGGCTTTATAGTCGGCATCCATTTTTTTGAGGCTGAGGCTCCAAGGATAGGATTTTGTGTTAAACCGCCACGCGTAATCATCCACAAAAGGCTTGGGGATGGAAAACAGGGCGGCAAGCAAATTTTCATTTTCCCACTTATACTCAAACTGTCTTTTAAAATCGCACTCCGTGAGCTGCCACCGTTTGGTGGTTTGTCGATCGAGGACGTAGCGGATGACCTTGTCCGTGTATACGCCTAGATTGCCGATTTGATGGTATCTAAAAAGCACGTCGTCCAGCAGTGTGGCCAAGACGTGTTCGCAGTCAAAAACGGTGTATGATTTGTCCGCCTTGGTAAATGTGCTAGGCATGATCCTAAAGAGCTCTACGCGCTCGTCGCCGTCAAAGAGCTCCACAAAGTTATAGGGCTTGCAGTGCTTGATCTTTGGATCGTCGTTAGGCATAGTAAAGCTGCAAGACCACAGCGCATTGAGAGGTAACTCATAGCTGATGCCGTAGGCGTTTTCCAGCCGTGCGAGCTCCCGCATGTTTGTGTCGTAGATTTTGATGTTGTATTTCATGGTTATAGCCACTTATCTTTCCAAAACGTATCCACAGCCACTGCGCCCGCGCCCGTCGCTTCGATTTCGATTTCATTCGCGCCGGGAAAAAAATCGAAGAAGTCGCCGTCATGGGAGAGCAGGTGCATGACGTTTTGACCGTTGATCGTGGCGGTGAGGGCGCAGGTATCAATCTCTAACTGTTCGCCCGGTGCAAGCACGATGCCGTTTAGCTCGATGTACTCTTGTCCGAGCATGGACGCCACGCCGGATGCGTCAAAGATGACATCCAGCGTCACCGGCGCAGGCTTGGTGATGGTGGAAAAGACGATGCTCGTGTCATAGCTGATCTCAGTGTCCGCCGACTTTGCCCATTTGTGGACGTGAGGCACCAGTTGAGTGTCAAAAACGATGGGCGAGGTGACGCGCGTCGGGTGTTGCTCGACGACTTGATTACCCGCTGTGTCGATGGTTATGTCCAGATCCACGCGATCCGAGAAGCGCCACATCATGACGGTACGAGCAGATGCTTGCGCTTCCATTTCCATGGGCGCCGTCCCTGTCAGTGTGATCGTGCCGCCTGACTTGACGTTAAATTTGCCCCGGTTAAAGTAGGTCATAAGATCACCTATGCAAGGGAGACCGTGATGTTACCTACGTCGACAATAAATTTATTTCCCTCGGATACAGTGGTCGGCTTGTTAAATGCACCATGGACGAGCAGACGGCCGCCTGTCGCCGCATCGCGGATGCCGAAATACGCCACATCGCCCCATGCCGCCGTCGCCGTGGGAAACTCCACGCGCTCTGTGTTGCTGATGGTCGCACGGTCGGCCTGTTGCACCGGCGCGGAAAAGTTAATCTGTTGCCGTGCGTAGGCGCCGCCCGTTACTTCCGATCCCGTGTCGGCATCCGTGGGATTGGTGATGTAAAGAGCCACATAAAAGTTCTGAGGCCGGGACACGGTTTGTCCGCGTAAAAAGTAGTTTAGAGTGGCCTCTTCTAAGTAATTACTAGCCTTGCTCATTCTGTCACAACCTTTCTTAAGATTTTGATTTTGGTTATATTTGTGCTTCCGGTATTTTTAATAACAAAGGTCCCACAGGTTAGCATGTTGCCTTTGTTTTCGATTTCAAAATGGGTCGTTCTTCCGCCCGTGGCCTGTTCTCTGCGCAGGTCTGTGGACGTGGCAAAAGGTTGACATTCAAATTCAACCTCCATCACGCCGCGGGGCTGTAAGAGCAGCTGCTCAATGCCAACGGCGCTATAGACCGATGCCTCGTAGGCTTTCTCCGGCTCGTCGTCAAAGATGAGAGGACCGGAGCCAGAGAGCCAGCCGGCCACATCCCGAACTTTGTGGCGCAGGTCCGGGAAGCTGTCGATGTACATGACGCCAACTTTGCCGGTGATAAATCGCTTCTCGTATTCCGTGGAGTCCAGTTCCAGCGTGCCCGATCGGCCGAGGATGGTAAATTCCTTTTTTCGCCGCTCAGGGATCGCCGTCCGATCCACGGAATGGAAGCCGATGTTAAACTCCGAAGAGTGGCGGCCTTTAAATTTAAATCCGATCATGTCGTTACCATCCCTCTACTCCGATTGGTTTTTTGTTGTAGCTTGTCTAATTCTTGGGCGATGCGCTTGATGTCCGCTTCTTCCCGCACCACAAAGGTGTTGCCGGTAATTAGGACACCACCGCCTTGGCCGACGCCCTTTTTGTCGATGACCTCAGCGACGATTGCTTTGAGGTCATCCAGTGCGCCGACAAACTCGGGGCGCCGCTCACCTACCCCAATAATGGAGGGGCGGGAGAAGATCCCGCCTTTGTCATACCAGGACACGCCAAAACTCGGTACCGACGGAGGATTGAGAGAGAAACTTCCGCTAACTCTAAAATGCGGAAGCCTAATGTGCGGAAAAGGCATCGTCCCTCTCAGTACGGATTTCATCCGGCTGATCGCTCTTTCGACGGCGCCTTTCGCAGCATTAATCGGCCGCTCGATGGCGCCTTTAATGCTGTTCCAGACAGACGATGTGGTGCTCCTGATTTGATTCCACGCGTTTGTGAGTTGGGACTTGACGGTGTTGGCTGCCGAAGAGACCGTGGCCTTAATGCCGTTCCAAATGCCGGATAATGTGGATTTTATCCCGTTCCAGATGGACGACGTGGTATTCTTGACGGCGTTCCATGCGGCATCGATGGCCGCTTTTATGCCATTAAAAATAGCCGTCGCCGAGGCTTTAATTCCATTCCAGATGCCTTCGACAAGGGCTTTTATTCCGTTCCACGTGGATGTGGTGACGCCTTTTATGGCATTCCAAACCGTTTCGATGACGGCTTTTATGGCGTTAAACACTGCCGTCGCTACCGCTTTGAGGCCGTTCCAGATGGCAGTCACCGCCGCCTTGATGGCGTTCCACACCGATGAGGTGGCGGATTTTATCCCGTTCCAAACCTTATCGATAACACCTTTAATCGCCTCAAAGATCTTTGTCGCCACGGTTTTCAGGGCGTTCCAGACGGTTGTCACCACCGTCTTTATCCCGCTCCATTCGGCGATGGTGAGGGCCTTTACTATGCCCCACACGCCACCGATGACGGCGGCGATGCCGTTAAAGGCACCTGTAGCAACGTCTTTTATGCTCTGCCACAGTGTGGAGAGGACGGTCTTGATCCCGTCCCAAAAGGCGGTCCATGCCGCGGAAACGCCGTCCCATATGCCCGTAAAGTAGTCGACGAGAGAGGACCAAATCTCATGGGCTCGCTCTTTGACGGTATCCCAGTTTTTATAGAGTAGGACTCCGATGGCGATAATCGCGGCGATGGCTGCTACAACTAATCCGGCGGGGCCGGTGATAAACGCAATGGCTTTGGCAAAGAGCCCCGCACCGGCACCGCCCTCGCCAAAAAAGACCATGGCCTTACCCACCGTCATGGCTAACTTGCCCATGCCGACGAGCACAGGGCCGATGGCCGCCGCGATGAGCCCGATCTTGACGATAAATTCCTGCGTTTCGGGCGTTAGATTGCCAAACCAGTCGGCAAACTTTTTAAGTGCCCCGATTGCGCCTTCCAGCATCGGGAGTAGGACGGTCTGTAGCGATGCGCCGAGGTCTGCGCCGGTCAGCTTAAGGTTGTTCATGGCCTGTTTTACGAGGTCAATCGGGTCGAGCATTCCTTGCCACGTGTCGTCCACACTGCCTGCGGCGTCGCTCATGGCGTTGGCAAACTCGTCGGCATTGAGGGCTCCGCTCTCGAGGACCTCAAGCATAAACGCGCCGCCCTTCGTGCCAAAGGCTTCGGCGGCGATAGCGAGTTTCTCTTCGTGAGTCGTCGCGCTTGCCATTTTGTCTTGCATCTCTTGGAGACCTTGGGTGACAGACTTCCCTTCTTTCGCCCAAGTGGTCTGGGCGCGTGTGAGGTAAGAGAGGGCTTTGTTGGAGTCGATCCCTTTTTGTTCCATTCGCCCCATCATCTCTGTGGCCTGTGCAAAGTCGAGGCCCAGCTGCCTAAGCTGTGGACTACCCTTTGTGACTGCGTCAAAGAGTTTGTCCGTCGAGACGCCCGTGTTTTGCGCCGTCTTAGTCACAGAGTCCAAGACCATGTCCAAGTCCTTGGCGGAGAGACCGTATTTTTCGATGGCTTGTTTTGCACCGATGGTGGATGCTGTCACGTCGGCATCGTTGATTTGCGCAAACTTAATCATCTTTTCCGACGCTTTTTCGAGGTTTTCGCCGGTGAGTCCAAATTGTGTATTGACCTCTCCGATGGCGTTTCCGACCTCGTCAAAGGACGCGGGCATGTTGCTCGCCACGTTTCTAAAACTTTCCTCGAGGCCCTTTGCGGCTTCGCCCGTCGCTCCGGTTTTGGAGATGACGGTGTCGAGGCCCGCGTCCACCTCGTTAAATGCGGCGACGGACAAACCCGCTGCGGCAGCGATGGGAGCGGTGACGCCTTTGGTCATGCCTTCGCCGACTTTGGTCATTTTGTCGCCGGTTGTTTGTAGCTTATCGCCGACGTCTTTCCATTTGCTATTGGTTTTCGTCAATTCCCCTTGCAGGGATTTGAGCTGGTTTTCCGTCTTGATTACTTCGCGGGTGAGGGCGTCGTACTCGTCTTGGCCGATGTCACCACGGGCCAAGGCTTCCGCGGCTTGCTCTTGCGCCGTTTTCAGGGTCTCGAGCTTTTTCTTCGTGTTTTCCACAGACTCTCCCAAGACGCGTTGCTTTTGGGCTAAGAGCTCTGTGTTCCCCGGATTAAATTTCAGGGATTTTTCGACGTCCTTGAGTTCCCGGTTAAGGTCTCGCGAGTTTTTATTGACGTCTTTTAGCGCGCGATCCAATTTTGTTGTATCGCCGCCGATCTCGATCGTGATCCCTTTGATGTTTCCCGCCATGTCTCACCTCCGTTCTTTGCATTAAAAAAGGACCCCGAAGGATCCTTTTCCAAATATTTATTATTCTTTACTGTCTTTTAAACTCTCGATGTTTTTGTTTAGGCGGCTCAACTGCCTAATAATCATCCAATTTTGTTCCACCAGCGCGGACAGGTATGTTACTTTCGCCTGCTCTTCCGCCTTCGCAAAACTCAGCGCCATCCCGGCTTTAAAAAATTGGTTACCGGCCAGATCGCCGGCTATTTTTTGTAGCACGATCAGGTCTTTGTCGTCCAGCTCTTCCAGTTGATAACGATCCATAAACTTTTGTAGTTTTTCGGCTCGTTTTTCTTCGGCGGTTTTCTTTTCTCCAAATAATCCCATAAAAGCACCTCCATATGGTTTTTATGGGATTATTATAGCACTAAAACCGATCAAAATCCTTTTGCGATGCGATCTTTGTTTCTTTTGCCCGCTCGTCCTCGGGCTTGTTGACCTCGTTGTAGGTCTTGCAGTAGTCGACGATCTGACCGATGGTCATGGTGTCAAAATCCCGCAGCGTTAATCCACGAGCGATGGCGCCGGTCATAATTACTTCGATGTCGACTTTTTGACCGCTTTCTTCGGGGCGATCGTCCCCTTCAACTTTTTTTTTGAAAATAAAGATTCGAAGAGCATGGGAAAGGCCTCAATAGCGACGTCAAAGATGGGGAACTCGTCAAACTCGCTAAACCACTTAAGAGGATCGGGGATCTCATCGTCGGCACACTTGGCCATTGTCCACAGTAGATTCATCACGTCGATAAGCTCCAAGCTATAGACGTTTTCCAGCATCTCCGATAAAGCGGACGGGGTAAGCTCCAACGTGCCCTCTTTGAGCGTCTTGTCCGACACTATATCGTCCATACTACCCAAGAGCTCGGAGAGCAGGGGCATGATGATGGTTAAGATGTCGACGTTAAAATTAGCCTTGTAGATAAGTGGAAAAGAGGCGGTCGCTTTAAAGCGCACCTCTTTGCCGTCAATGGTGATTGTCTTTTCCATGCTTTATCCTTCCGATCCGGGGACTACGACGTAGGGCTTTGTAAAAAAGTCGTCGTAACCGGTTGCGCCTTCGTTGAGTTTTGCTTTGACGATTTTGGTATCCGTCGCGGGGATCGCCTTAAGGCTGATCTTGTCTGTCGTCGGATCGGTTTTATCCTCTTTGGTTTGCCCTTCCACAGAGGGGCGGGAGCTCGTCACGTGGTAAAAGATGTGACGCGTTTTATTTTTGTCGCCGTCAAATTCAAAGGCCAGGGCGTAAGGCACGGATTTCGCATCCGCTTTTTCGACGATGGCGCCGTTTTTATCTTTCATACTCCCGAGGATCTTGACTTCAAAATCTTCGGGGATCAGGGCGATTTCCAAGTCGCCCGAGTAGCCATTGTTGGAAAACTCGGACCAGTAAATTACGTCGTCGGCGTAAAATTCGTTGGAGTCGCCTTCCGCATCCAGCGAGAGGTTGACCGCGCCGGGCACTTTGATAACCTCGCCGAAAACGACGCCCGATTCCTTGTCGTCGGTAATGGGAAAAACGTGTACGTTTTTGAGCCCAAATTTTACTTTGTTTGCCATTGATTATCTCCTCCTAAATGTAATACGGGATCATAAAGACCTTTTCAGTGTCGATGTACACGTCGTAGCCTTTTTCCCAAACAATTCCCGCGGCATCTAAAAGATCTTCCAATCTCTCTTCCAGATCCACGTCTTTTTTGCGTACATAAAGCTCGATGTTCCAGTGGGATTCCTTGTCGTAGACCACATCGTCCGCTTTAAAGTTGCGGGAGCCCGTGCCGTAGTAGACGATAAAGGGCACGATGCCCGGTTCGGGATTGACAAAGTAGCCCACCGGTTTCCCGAGCGGCTTTAAAAGTTCCACAGGATTGATTTTATCCATGCTCAATCCCCCTTCTGAGCTCATCCTCAAAACTTTTGATTGCCTTTTGCTCCGCCGCTCCGATGTGTGGGCGGGCGGGGACTCTTCCACCGTTAACTTTGGCGTGGCCGTGCTCCAAAAGGTGGGTCAGGCGGTAGTGCTTTTCATTCCACACCACCGCTGACTTACTTCTCGTAGCTGTTTGACCTTCTTTTTTGCCCCAGCCTCCGGCATACTTGCCAGACTTTCGAGGACTTGAGGACTTAAGGTCATTAACCGTCTCTTTAGTAACCTTATCAACGGCTTTATCAACAACCTCATTCGCCAGATCCAGCTGCTCTTTCATGGCCTTTTCGATTTCGGCGGCAAGGTCAATCGACATTTGCCACCTTCCTTTCGCAAACGAGTTCCAGCCGGTCCAGCGTGCGTTGATACGTCCGGATGATGGAGTATTCCACGTCGTCACAGATTAAGAGATCGGCACCGTTAAATTCCTCGGCGTAGATCTCAAAAACAAAATCGGGTTTCAGGCCTTGATTGCCCGCCCGATAAAATTCGTTCTGGCCGACGGACATTCGCTCCGCAAAGACCGTCCATTCTTCGGCAGTGGGCACGGGATTGCCCCAATCGTCGGTGGAAGTCCCGCTATGTTTTATGAGCTTAATTTCGACCGGCTTTTTCATGGGGCAATTCATCTCCGTATTTCTCGCTCAAAGCGAGATGGATTTTCAATGCGTCGTAGCATTGGATCAGGCCTTCCCGATCGGGGTTTTCGCCCCCGAAGTGGGCCTTAACATAAATTCCGACGGCCCGCTTTACAAGCTCGTCGTCCATCTTTTCCACGCCGCTGACAGAGAGATCCAAAAAGCAAGCCTCGATGAGATTTTTAATTTCATCGTCAAAGGCTTGCGTTTTGGCTTGTCTCAATAAGATTTTGCAGTACGGCAACAGATTTCCAGGTGTCATTTAATCACCCTTTTTCTTGGCTTCTTTCTTTTCCGGTGCATCGTTGACGACGACGCCGGCATCGAGATATTTTTTCAGGTTTTTGTTCTTGGCGTCGATGACGGTGTGGATGTCATAAAATACGCCTGTTTCGGCGTCTTGGAATCCACTGACTACTCTGTAAGTCATTTATTAGACCCCTTTTACGAGGTAAGCAAAGGCCTTTTCGTCGATGACGCCGCCGTCGTGGACTTCGTAGCCGACAAAGTCGGTTGTTCTTTGCTTGGCGTGTTGTTCGGTGACCAGCTTCATGGGTTCACTGACATTTTCCTTGTAGCCGGCGCTCATGTTGGCGATAAGGATTTCGCCGTCGCCCATGGCGTCCTCTTCCACGACGGAGATTCCAAAGATGCGACCTACGCCGCCGGAAGTAACGTCAGGGATAAAGAGCGGGCGTTGTTGACCGTCTAAGATATTTGCAAGCGTGCCCCATACAGTAGCATTATTGGCGTAGATCTTTGCGCCGTTGACGTAACCGGACTTAATTTTTGCCATGGCTGCGGTGATGTCTTTGTAGGTCAGACCGTCGGCTTTGTAGGATACTTTTTGCGGGGTGCTTTCTTCGGCTTCGATGGCAGTGATGACGCCTTGGGGATACTTGGCATCGCCTTTACCTTTGACAAAGGCTTTGGCTTTGGCCGCGCCCATGCGTTCGCCGAGTTCGCGGGTAATAAACGGGATAAAATCTGCCACGGCCATGGCTTGGAGTTTCCAAGTGACGGTGACGGCCTTGGAGAGCTCTTTTCCGTTCAAGGTCAGCTCGCCAAACTTGTTTTCTTCGTCAGCGGTGGGAGTGGCTTCGTCGTAGTAATCGGCGTCGCCGGCGGGGATACCGGTTCTCTTAACGTATTTTACGGTGCCCTTGATTCTCGTCGGGGTAACGTCGGCGAGGATCGGGTGGAGTTCCTTCATTTCGTCGATAATTCCGCTGATGACGGTTTCGGGGATGACGATTTCGGTATTGGTGGTGTTATGCGTATAGACGTTTTCGGGGTTCATCTCGTTAAAGAGATTCACTTCGTCGGCATCAAGGTCTCTTTGCAGTGCCACTTTGGCAAAAACTTCTTCGTAGTTCACGGCGTTGGTTTTTTCGACAATTTTGTCCATGGGTTTAAGTCCTCCTTCGTTGACAGACATATCGTTCATGTCGGATACGGTTTCTTCTTCCACATTGAGAGCGTCCAGGTTTGCTTGTTCTTTGGAGGCTTCGTCAAAATCGGCATCCAGTGTTTCGATCTCTTTTCTTTTTTCCGCTGCGGCTTCAATGTTGCCGGCATTGATGAGCTCTTGGGCATCATTCAACATGGCGGCGCGTGTTTCTAAGTACTTTTCTTTGTCCATGTCATCTCTCCTTTAGTTTTAGTAAATTGAGTTGTTCCTGTTCGCGTTCCTGTTTTAATTTATCAATAACGGCTTGCGGGATTAGATAATCGCTCGCCGCTACTAACCTAATATCGTTGGGTGCCTCTGCTCTGGTCATGATCTCGTCGATAAAGCCGTGTTCTTTTGCTTCTTCCGGCGTAAACCACGTTTCGTAGTCCATGAGATCGAGGATTTCTTCGCGGGTTTTTCCGGTTTTGAGCATGTAAGCATTGGCGATGGTGTCGTTGGATTTTTTAAGTTGCTCTGCGTAGTGCTCAAAATCACGATAGTCGCCGCTTCCCGTTGCGCTCACGTTGTGGATCATGATTTGTGCCGTCGGGCTCATGGAGACCTTGGTTCCCGCCATGGCAATGACCGATGCGGCGCTTGCTGCTCTACCGGTGATAGTCACGTTGACATTGCCTTTATGCTGCATCAGGGCCGTGTAAATCTCCGATGCGGGATAGATGTATCCGCCGGGAGAGTTGATCTCGATGTCCACGTCCTGACCGTCGATTAGGTCTAAATCTTTAGGACAAAAGGCGTCCATCTCGCACCAATCGTAGATCCATTTGTCGTCATTGCTGACGATGGTTCCGTTAATTTTAATCGTCATTTCTTGTCACCTCCCTCACTGTCGATTTCCTGCGTGTCAAGGCGTCGGATATATGCTTGGCCAAGCCCGTCAGGGATCGGCGCCATGTTGAGTATTGCTCGGACTTCGTCGGGATTCATAATCCCGCGATCCACAAATTGGACGAGGCTCAGTTTCGTCTGCATACTTGCAAAGTTAAGGTTCGACGATTCAAAGATGATCCGGTTCCCAAAACCGCGTTCCCGCCGTGTAAATATCTTCCGCGTAAATTCGTTCGACATTTGGATGAGCACCGGCTCGATCTCCGCTTCGTAGTACGAGATCCACTGATCTTCGTTGTAGCTCGATTGGATGATGCTTTCGTTGGTATTAAAAAATCCGTAGATCCGATCCACGGTGCCCTTCGTCTGCGTGGAGTTGGGCACGTAATTTTTTGGATCAACTTGTTGGGCGTCAAATTTTGCATCGGTGGCTGCGGCCCCGCTCGCTTCGGAGTCGATGCTTAAAAAGCTGTCGACAAACTCTTTCGTTTGCCGCTTCAAGTCCTCTTCCCGGAGGACGGTGTTAAATTTCAAAATCCACTTAATGATGTTACTGTTTTTGATCGCCTTAACGATGCCTTGGTCTGTGGTGCTCACGATCTCCATCAGCTGAGTGAGAGCGGGCGCCGGGCTCTCGCCAAAAATATCGTTGGCGTTAAAATCTCGCCGTAAATGGATCACGTCGGCGTATCTAAAGGTGTAGTACTTTCCCTTAACCAAAAACCGCAAAAAGATTTCGCCGCGGTCGCTCTCCAAGGCTTCCACAGAGGAGGAGTTGATCGGATAAATCGCCGTCGCCAGTCCGTTGGCGTCTCGCTCGATGAGGGCAAAGGCGTTGTTGTTCAGCGCCAGTTGGTTTGCCAATTTTTCTTGGAGCATCTGTCCCGACATGTACGGATTCGGCTCCTCGAGCAAAAAGCGGATGTAAACCTCCGGGTTTACTTTTGTTGTCACTGCATCTTTTCGTATGTGCTTCGCCTCGGCTTTTCCGATGGCTTGCGTTTTCGGACGGATACAGGATCGCACAATGTCCGAGGCGTAAAGGTTCCCGTTGTAGGTGTAAAAGCCTTCGCCTTGTTCGGTGACGAGTTTGTACCTGGACACTGTCACCGTCTCATTGCGTTTGCTAAAAAGTCCCATGTCTCACCTCCTTAAATCAAATTAAGATAATCTTCCAAGTTGTCCTCCATGACAATGAGTGCATCCATAAGTGATGCCACACCGTCAACTCTACGCCGATGATTGCTCGTTTTTACCAGCGCGATGTTATCGTTAGTGTCCGTCTTAATTGCGGCGTTGGATAAATTCCATTTTGTGATCGGGTTGTTGTTGTAGTTGATTTTCTTCGCCCGAAGATCGCTTTCTAGTCGTTTCATCGGCCCCGAAAACGTCTTTGCGCCTTGGGCCACAGGGAGAGGGACGGGCTTCCCGAAGTGCTGGACGAGCTCATCGACGAGATAGGTTGCCGACCATCTGTCATAGCCGATTTTGTAAATATAGCAGTCCATTTCGTTTTGGACTTCCAAAAACCATTTTGTAATGTCCTTATAGTCGACTTTGTTCGTCCCGGATCGCCGCAGCAGTCCCCGATTCTCCCACACGTCATAGGGGATTTTATCTTCGCGACTCCGAAGCTCGATGAGATCGCCCGGTAGCCAATACATTTGCTTGACGTATGTCGTATCGTCGTCGGGCACTCTAAAAGCGATGGTCGCACAGGTGAGGTCGGTCGTCGCCGAGAGGTCGATGCCGCCGATGCAGTATCGCGGTTTTAGTTTGGCCATGTCGTAGGTGGCCCGGTTGTCCAATGTCTCAAAGGTCAGCCATGCTTGCGCCGTGGTCTCCGGCACGTCAAAGTCTTTGGTGAGTAGATTCTTCACCAGTTTGCTGTTGGCTTTGGCTTTGTTGACTTTCTCTTCCAGCGCCGCCACTTTTTTAATCGTGCCTAATCCGGGGTTTGCCTGCATCCACGTCTCCGGATCTTGCCATGTCTTACGGTCGTCTAACTCGTAGACCAAAAACAGGGACCGCTCGTCTTTATAACCGTCGGGATCGTCGTAGCCGTTAATCGTCCGCTCCGCTTCGTCGTAAATGTCGTCATAAACATTCTCGCGGACGGTGCCCGCGGTGGTGGTGACGAGTATAAGCGGCTGATCCCTTGCACTGGTCCCGTCCACGATGACGTCGTAAAGATTTTTGTCGGTCCAAGCGTGGATCTCATCCATGGTAGCGCCGTGGACATTGAGGCCGTCGAGTGTGTCGGAGTCCCTCCCCACAGGTTTGTATATTCCATCGTTCAAGTCGCACGTAAGTTCAGCGACCAAAGGCTTGATCCGCTTACTGAGCACCGGGGATTTTTTGACCATCCGCTTGGCTTCTAACCAAATGATCTTGGCTTGATCCTTTTTTGTAGCACACGCATATACCTCTGGACCCGGTTCGCCGTCGGCGATAAAAAGATAGAGCCCCTCCGCCGCCGAGAGTGTGGACTTCCCGTTCTTCCGTGCGACGATGAGGACCACACGCTGATACTTTCTTTCGCCGGTGATCTTATGGACGATACCAAAGGTGGCGGCGACTTTCGCCTTTTGCCATGGCTCGAGGATAAAGGGCTTCCCGCCCATCTTGCCCTTGGAGTGACGACAATACCGCTCGATAAAGTTGATCGCGTGATTCGCTTTCGCCTCGTCGTATTCCCATTCGGATTCGGGGTCATTTAAAAAACCTATGATGTGTCGGTATGTTTTAAAGATCTTCGTGCTGACTTTGGTTCGGTTTTCATTCATCCACCCCCAATAGGCGCCGATTGGATTATTTTTCGTTAAGGAAGTCGTCAAAACCATCATCCACTTCTTTTTGCTGGTCTTTAGGGAGTAGGTCCATCAGTTGCTTAATGATTCCTGAGTACCGCTGCACCATCGTGTTGTAGGACTTGAGGGCGGGATGCTCTCTTAAGATAGAGTAGTCACCTTGGGGCATCTCATCGATGGGACCGTGCTCGTCGATTGCTTCTTTCAATTCTTTGAGCGTGGCCTTCATAAAAGCGGCCTCTTCGATAAGGTTCTTCGCCGTCAACCGCTTTACTCTGTCCACGTCTTTGTATAAACTTGTAAGTCGCGCAATCTCTCGCTTAACCTCTTGATCTTTTTCTTTCACCACGTATAATCACCTACTTTCTCCCATTTTCAAAGGTGGGGGCTATGTAAAAAATCCTTATGCGTTTTTTGTTTGTACCCACCTCGGTCCCTAACGATAATTGCTATCGTTATTATCAAGGGGGGCTAATTTTGTTGATATTGCCTTCCGCGTCAAAAAATAAATAGTCTCTCGTGCTTTTATGTTTTAAAAATGTTTTTGTATTGTGACACTCCAAGCATAAATACTGTAAATTGTCGTGATTAAGTGTGATTCCCGGATCGTTGATATTATCCGGATCAATCTCCACGATATGGTCGACGATGTATCCGCGCTTGCGTCCGCAATGCTGACACAGTCCGCCGTCGATCGTCTCTCGCTCACTGATAAAAGCCGCGCGACATCGCTGCCATGCTCGACTCTTATAAAACCCTTTTGCATAATCTTTTGCCATCGATACCTCCACACTGAGGAGTGGGAGTTGAACCCACGATACCCTGCCCTCAGATAATCGCACGGGCTGAGGTGTCCCATATGGCCGAATGAAAGGAGTAAACATTGTATGTCGTCGAAAGTTGCCCGTGCGAAGCAGTTTTAGGACATGCTCAGGTCCTATGTAACACAGTAAGATTCCCACCCCGCGCGACATAAAGCACTGTGTACCGCGCCCCTCGGTCGGTGGAAAGAGAAACCCTTGAGGTGAAAGAAACTATCAAACATACAAACAGAACCACCGGCCGCCACCAAAAATAAAAGAAAAAAAGAACAAAGCACTATTGACTTAATACGTGTATACGTGTATAATAATCATAGGAGGTAAGGATGAAAGACAAAGAGCTGTTGAAATTATTTTTGAAAAATGGCTGGGAACTCCGGCGAATCAAAGGAAGTCATCACCACCTGTTTAAAGATGGCAAGCGTGAAACCTTAGCCGTCCACGGAAGAGAAATCAATCCGAACCTAGCAAGAAAAATTATTGAACGGTGTGGGCTAAAATAGCCCCACCGTCTCAAAGGAGGTATATAAATGTTGTTTTATTATCCGATGATCGTCCACGAAGAAGATGGCTACTGGGCGGAGTTTCCAGACCTTGAAGGTTGCAACGCTTGGGGCGAAACTCTGGAAGAACTCTACGACGATGCCGAAGGTGCCATGTCTTGCCACATCTACAGCATCCTTGCCGACGGCGAAACACTCCCCGCCTCTTCCCGTCCTCGCGAAACGTCCACAGACGAAAATAGCTTTGTCGTGATTATGTCCAGCGATGTCAACCTTAACCCGGAAAACCAATCCGTTAAAAAAACACTAACAATCCCGGCATGGATGAACAAAAAAGCAGAACAGGAAGGAATCAACTTTTCTAAAACTTTACAAGATGCTCTCGTAAAGAAACTCTCCCTCGCCGAATAAACAACAGAGAAAAGCGCGGCTTACAATAGTCGCGCTTTTTTAATGCCCATCCCTACCAAAAAAGGCCGCCCTCTCGGACAGCCTCTCACTGATACCATAGTACCATGACTTGAGGTATCATTTGGTATCCACATTGTACAGCCGGCGCAAAGCCTCGCTGTGCAGCTTAAACACATGCTTGTAGCTAAAATGCAACGACTGCGCCACCTCACGCCAAGTCATACACTCCAAATACCTTAACTCCATCACCGACTTATACTTAAGATCATCGTCCAACTGCCTAAACAAAACCCGCGCCTCCGCCTTAAGATCCACCAACCGCTCAATATCCTGCGCGATCTCCTCATCCAGCTGCACAATCTTAAGAGCGATCCCCGCTGTCGAATCCCCAATCCCCGACTGCACCGGCTCTTGTCCCCTGTACGTCGGCAACCTCCCGCGATACCTCTTGAGCTGATCCAACTGCCTAATCTTGCTGTTGATCAACCCGTCGAGATACGGGATATTTTTTAACTCATCCTTCGTCATCGTCGCCTCCCGCCAATAAAAACTCCGCCAAATCCCACCATACTTCCGCGTCGCACTCCATGCCTAAGTTTTTGCACTCCACGATCTCCCGCGCCATCAATCGCGCCGTCTCGTCCGTTAGTAAGTCGCGGCTCTCCCTGATCGCCCCGGCAATCGCCGGCACAATATACGTTTGTCGTCCAAGCGCATACCTAAACGCTGCAATATATAACAGTTGCGTATCTGTTTTATCCATCGTCCAACCCCCTACTCAACTCTACTCAACTCTACTCAACGCGATCGCCATAAAGAGTTTTGTTAAGGCCCTCTTTAAATTTTTCAAACGCGTTAATCACTCCACCTTCGCGTACCTCGCCCACCAGATCCTCTTCCAAATCCACTAACCGCTCAATGTAATCCAGCGCCTTGTTTAAATCCGCGATCCCGCCTTTTAATTCGTAGCGGATCAAATATTTCAGGGCGTTCCCGCGAAGGAAGCCCTTGAATTGTTCTCGGCCTAAGATCTTTGCGATCAAGTCCATACTGTCCGATCCGTCCTCCAAAACATAATGCGCCGGTGTAATAAAATCAGTCATTTTCCCCACCTCTCTTAACATCGCACCGGGCCACCAAAACCCGGAGCCATTTGTTTTATAAAATCCTTGCTCACCTTCGTCAACGGCGCCTATAATGCGCTCCACTCTCCCTCGCTGTCTCCGCATAGATTTAAATATAAAGACACCGTCCACATAGCGGAACTTATCTATGTCACTCCGGACAGAAACCACGTCCCCGATTTTAAACCGCATTTCCCACCTCAAAGTTTCTTCTTTATTTCAATCTCCAAAGGCTCCAACGGAATAGTGTAATCGTTAATGCTAAGCGTCATGCCATCCTCGTCCTTTGTAAGCTGCACCCAAAATTCATGTTCAATAAAGCCTGTATCGGTAGTCATTAACCCCTTTACCATCTTTTTTATTTTTATCGGTTTAGTTTTCTTTTTCATTTCCAGTTCCTTCCTCTTAATTAGTGTCTGCTACTCTTAACCGCACTCCTCCATAACAGTATTTCTTTTCCGTCCTCGATCACCTTCACCTCGACGATCTCGCCGCTGTCGATCGCATAACTGCCGCTTTTTTTACTAGCAAACAGCCATTTTCCGGCATTTAACGCTTGTAACAATGTCTTTTTAGCGTTGCACGATTTAGTCCATATCTGATCGATTTCCTCGTCATAAAAGGCTCGCACGCCAATATAATCATTTTCGCCGACTTCAAAAACCTTTCCGTTTTTAAAAAGAAATTTAATCCGCATTATCTTTTCCTTAATCATCGCTCCATTTTAGGGATTGTCCGCATTCGTGACAATATTTTTGGACTTGTCTTCCGTCCAGGTAACAACCGCACGTCGGACATTTGCTAATGTAAAATATCCGACCGCACAATTCTTCCGTGTACTCCTTAACAGTTATGGGTGTAAATTGATCAGGCTTAGCTGTTGGTGTTAATCTCTCGCTATCAATCACTCGTAAACAAAAATCTCTATATTTTTTCGGCATAGTCGATTCTCCGAGTTCGTATCGGATTCTCTTGCGACTGATTAAATCATCTAAGTCTACCATCGTTAATCTTCTCCTATTAAGTCGACGATTAAATCGCTCACTTCGACATCACCTAAGTGGTAGATTGGGTCTATAAATCTCTCAACCATTTCTTTTACATCGCTTTCAGTCAGCAGTCATCGGCTTCAAAATAAAAAGTTATGCTAAATCTTTTCATCGTTTACCTCTTTATTGATTAGGTCCTGTATGCAGTAATCATTGACAATCGGCTGTAACAGCCCAAGGTCGGTTAATGCGGCAGTATCTCCGCCGTGATACCAAACAAACGCTTTACCGTCGTTTCTGATTCTTTTGATCTTTCCTATCTCGTAACCGTTGATCCCTTTATAAAGCACTAATTGGCCTTCTTTAAATTCTGTCATCGTCTCTCCCTTACCTCAATTCCCGACGTATACGATAATGCAGTCTTTCCACTTGTCATCGTATTTCGATTTTTCTTTTTCAGAAATCTCATCAAATTCTTCGTCGCTTAGATTACGATATTCGTCTATTCCGCATAGCATTTCTTGTAGGTCTTCTTCAAATTCATCACGACTTGCAAACGCCTTTTCGTCATTTATTTCTTGATAGCAGTCCAGAACTTCACCCTTTTCTGCTGAAACCGAACTACATGATATATAGCCACTTCTATAATCTCCTGTGTCTTCGGAAAAAAACGCAAGTGGTAAATCCGGATTTTCTGCAATCAACCTTTTTAATTCTTGGCATTCATTTAAAAAATTATAATAGTCATTCATCATTCCACCCCCGTACTTCCGAATCCTCTGGTTCCTCGCTTTGTATCTCCAAGCCCGGCAACTCTCTCCAAGTCCACCCGCTTAAATGGGAGAATAATCATCTGTGCTACCCTTACACCCGGTTCAATGGTTATGATTTCATGCCCGTGATTGACCAGCTTTATCCCGATTTCGCCCCGGTAATCACTATCTATGATTCCGACGGAATTTAACATCGACAACCCGCGCCAGCCGTAGCCCGACCGCACCACTAACATTCCGAAGCATCCGCCGGGGATCTCCACGGCGAGATCTGTTTCCAATTCTGCCAGCGCACCCGGCCCAATCGTTACTGGATCCTCGCCGTTGTAGTAAATATCTATCCCTGCTGCGCCGTCGCTTCCGTAACGCGGTTCCTTCGCACCGGGCTTTGTCATTACATAGTTCAAACTTTTCCCCCTGTCATAATAATCATCGGGATCACGTCCCCCTCAACCTCGTCGATCTCAAACTCGTACTCTTCGCCGTCAACAAAGCTAAAGACAGATACTTCATCATCCGGCGGGAAGTAACTCAATTCGTGGATTAAGTCCTTAATCTGCATTTACAATCGCATCATAATCATCGTAAAGTCGTTGTAAGTTTTCAGGCGTTATCCTCCACTGCTCATTGGTTTCTTGATCCACAAACACAAAGCTTCCATCCTTAAAAATTGCAAACCCAAGATTTTCAGATTCCAGATATCCGATAAAAATCCGCAAAAGCATTGAAATCTTCTCTTCCATTTCGACCTCCCATAATCTTTAGTCCGACTATTTTTCAAGTTTTTCAGGGCACCAAAATAATCTTGAATATCCGTTGTTCAAAAATTCAGTATCATTTTTGCACGCTTGGTACTGGTTGAAATCATAGAAAAACCGTTCTGTTTTCGTTCCATCCGGTCCAGACCATAAACACGGACCCCCGCCCAATCCTCTTGGATAATCATAGGCTTCTTCATAACTCGCGAATGGTCCTAGTGTCTTTCCAGTGTTCCTCACCTCGTCCGAATACGGATCCGGGCGTTTTTTCTCCACCAACACCCATACATCTAACTTCATTAAGTCATCGGCTCTCATCGCACAATCGCCTCCGCTTCCTCTACACTTCGCGCGATCCCATGGAGCACGTCGTAACCGTCCATAACCTCCATAAAGTGCGCCTGTTCATTTCTCACACGGCCCTTCGCCGTCTTGACCTCGATAAACACCATTTTTCCGTCGCGCTTCCTAAATCCAAACAAGTCCGGGAAGCCCTTCGGGAGTCCCGTCGAAATATAGCCGCCGTAGTCCGTATAAAACCCGCCGACATTGCCGCGGAAGATCACACACGTTTCAGACAGCGCCAAACGTATGTCATTCTGCAATTTTGTTTCTTTATTCTGCAAATTTTTCTTCTCCCTTCACAATCCATTAGTAAACACTCCGTAACTATCCGTATTACAAACTTAGTATTTACAATACTTACGGATAGTTACGGATAGTTTAAGGTAAATATAGTAAAGTCCTATTACCCTATAAAAGGTAATAGGGTAGTTTACGAAAAACGGGTCAAACTGTCCGTAACCCTCCGTAACTTAATAATCCACAGTAAAACTATTGACGCCGGAGACCTTTATCCCTTGATAAACCATGTTGCCGGCCCCGTTTTTAATCCGATCAAACTTGCTCCCAAACTCTCTCCCAAACTTAGTTGAGCTCATAACGTACTGTTCATTGTCCTCGGCCCACGCCTTATAAATTTGATAAAGCTGTTTGCTCCGGATCTCATCGTAACTTCGCCCGGTGACTTCAAGGCACTCGGCGATAAAAGTCGCCACCACGTCCATCTCGCTTCGGTATTCTTTCGTGGCGTCGGCAATAATCGCCGGCGCTTTGAGTCCCTCTCTCTGCCACATGAGCGCGCCCTGCACCGCCCAATGGAGGATGCCGGGGAGCTCACGCCGCAGCTTATATTTGAGATACTTGTCCACCTTATCCTCGGGGATCTGCACGCTAAACGGGATTAAAATCATCCGTCGCCAGATGCCGTCGTCCCGTCCACGCACGATGGGCTTATGATTGGACGCGATCCAAATTTTAAACTCCGGCGTAAACTCAAATTCATTAGCGTACAAAAAACGCGCCGTGATCTTGTCTCCGCCGGTGAGTTGCTTAATCAGCCCCTCGTCAAAGCGCATCCCCTCGTTGGGCTCCGTCGTCGTCACAAACCGCGCGCCCTGCAAGCGGGCGATGTCGCTATTTGCCTGATTGCCTCCGAAGGCGCCCTTAACCATGATCGACTGCGGCTGGATATTGCAGGCGTAATCGCCCATGATCTCATTGATTAAATCTAAAAAAACGCTCTTACCGTTGCGCCCATTGCCGTGGAGGATAAACATACACTGCTCCGCCGTCGATCCCGTCAGACTGTAGCCGATGGCCTTTTGGATGTATCGGATCAGCTCCTCGTCGCCGTCAAAGATCTGGTCCAAAAACCGCATCCATTGCGGACAGTCGATTTTATCCGTGTAGTCCACCCGTGACTCCTTAGCAAAAAACAAATCCGCCCGGTGGCCCTTTAAAGATCCGTCCCTTAGGTCGATATAGCCGTTATGGCAATTAAAGTACTCCCGATGCGCATCAAATTCGCCCGGCAATACCGGCAAAAGGTGCTGCGCCTCTCTCAGCATATTGGTCTTGCCCTTATTGCTCCGCGTTGACTTAATGTGCTTGCTCAGCGCCTTCTCCTGCTCCTCGTCCACGACGAGGGCATACTCTGCTCGCATCTTGCCGATGACGGAATCCGCCATCTTAACGATGTTGCCCGTGTTATCCCGCACCCATTTGCGGCCGTTGTAGTAGTACCAACATTTATTGACGTAGCTGTACCTCGCCACGTCCTTATACTCTCTCTCAAATCGTGCACCGTTGCCGGTGTCGTCAAAACTCAATAGCTCCCTTGGGGTCTGCTCTTGATCCAAGACGTGGATGCGATACTCGCCCGTGGATGCCTGCGGATCGTAAAAGCTCTTACAGTCCCTGATCGCCTTACTTAAGGTCATCACGCCGTAGGTCGTGGTCCCCGTCTTGCGATCCCATTTATCCCGCATCAGCCCGCTGCGGCGGAAAACGCTGTCCATGGTCGCCATGTCTCCGGCGCACCAAAAGGCCAACATATTGCAAAACGCCATGTCGGCGTCGGACTGAGAGCTATAAAGACCCTCCCATCCGCCGCCGTAAAGCATTTTAAAGGCATCGCCCCGCTTACTCGCCATGGCCCGCTCGATAATCTCGTCCACAGTGAGGGATGGGGCGGCACTATCCTGCTCGATATACTTGGCGTGTAGTGGTTTAATGGCTGCCGTCGCCTCCGCGATCTCCTCGTAGGGAGAGCAGGCGTTGCCCGTCATAATAAAATAACGGCCGCTCTGGTACATCTCCACATTGTCTTTTCGCCGGCCTCCCGCCGGGAGCTCGCCCTTGCAGATGATATGGATCCCCGTGCCGGACACGCTATACTCCGCGTAACTCTCCAAACTGTGGATAAACTCCGACACGATGTTATCCGCCTCGCCGTCTTGGTACTGCTCGATGGCATCGGCGATGTCGTCGATGTCCACGCCAAAATATGGCGGCTCAAAAAAGTAGCCTAAACCATGGCAATTAAATTTAGCAACAGCATTAAGGGCCGTTTTGTAGTCGGCCCATGTGCTGCTGTCATTGCTTTTCGCGGGGTTACCCGTGTAGGCATTGATCGGGATCTTCCGCGGCTTTTTATCCTTCGGCCCTTGGACGAACCGGTAAAGACACCAATTTTTATTGAGTTTTAACTCTTGTGGTATCCGCTCGTACATGGCTTAAAACGGGACGTCGTTGTTGTCGATGGGATGGTATCCGAGCTGACTCATCGTCAAGTTGGGGTACTTAGTCTCGTGCCACTTGACGATGCGATTGGATCGCCAGATCTTTTTGTCCTCGCCGTACTCCGTCTCCTCAATGGTGATCTCGCCCAAAAACGGCTTAAACACCATGTCCCCAAACAATTCGAGGGCGGAGTTATACTGCTTGCCGTTGGGGAGTTTAATCGCCTTTGCCATGGCATTTAAAAGCCCGCCGGGGAGCTGTCCCGTCGCCTTTTTTGTCCAAAGCGTTTGCTCAAACTCGGCCCCCGCCGCTTTTTGCTCCACATCGTCTCTGATTTTGACCGTGAGCGTAAAGCCCTGCGTCCCTGATTTTGCCGTCGTCGGCTTAACCTCCATAATCACACACTCGTACTGTCCCGGATCAATCATCGTAAATCCTTGTTGCGCCTGACTGTAATCGATTGTAAATGCCATTGTTAAATCCTCCTAAATAAATCCAAGCATCTTGCCTTGGTAGTAAGCCCATCCTCGCTTGTAACCTCTGGCATCCGCCAAAGCGTAAAGCTCTGCCATGGAGCGGCAGTCCGAGGGCTCTTTGTAACTAACTGTAAAGCTAAACGTATTTTTGATCTCCTCGAGATCGCCATCCACCACTTCCACCGGTGCGGCCTCCGGCTCAAAGGCCGCGCCGCAATAAGGGCACTCCATCGTGCCCGCCGGCACCGTTGCAAAACAACTCTTGCACATCTTGACCTGCGGACTGCTTCCGCCGGAAGAGGTCTTAACCTCGCCCTTGAGGCTCCACACCCGATCCGTGTCCGGGAAGCCGTGCCGCTCCACATTCCCCACGTGGTCGATGATCTTGCTGACCTTGCCCGGCCGATACCGCATCCCCCGCATGGACTGTTGGATAAATAGAGAGAGGGACGCCGTCGGCCGTAACATAATCACCGTCGAACAGTCCGGCACGTCAAAGCCCTCACCGATTAAGTCGACGTTGCAAAGTACGCGGATCTTTTGATCCCTAAAATCGCCGATGATCTTGTCCCGCACCGCTTTGGCCGTCTTGGCGTCAATGTGCGCTGCGGGGATCCCCGCCGCATTAAAAGCCGCCTTAGCCGCGAGGCTCGCCTCCACACTGTGGCAATAGCAGATGGCCTGCTCGCCATTTGCCAGCCGCTTGTAGTGCTTAACCGCGTCGCCGTAAATAATGCGGGCGTCCTTTTTAAAGGCATCGTCGATGGATTGATTGGTAAACTCGCCACGCCGCTTTTTCAGGTGGCTCAAATCCACACTCGGCGGGGCAAAGTATCGGTAGGGACTGAGATAATGATTTTTAATCAGCCACTCCACGCTCGGGCCCATGATCAGCTTGTCATTGACTTCGCCGAGGCCCGATCCGTTGAGTCGTATCGGCGTCGCCGTAAAGCCCAATCGGGGCACGTCCTCGTAAAAGTCGTAAATCTTGCGGTAGGTCTTGGCCAGCGCGTGGTGATTTTCGTCCGTAATAATCAGCGCTGGTGGCGGCGTTTTGTCCAATCGGCGCACTATCGTTTGCACCATCCCCACGGTGGTCAAGTCCATATCCACCCCCGACCGCTTAAAGGTGGCGGCGATCTGATCCTTTAACTCCTTCCGGTGGACCAAAAACAGCACCCGGTTTCCCTTATCCGTCGCCAGCTTGGCGATGTGGGCAATCACCACGCTCTTCCCGCTCCCACAGGGGGAGACCACGCAAGGGGCATGTCGCCCCTCGCGGTAGGCTTCCCGCACCTCGTCAACTATTTTTTGTTGGTAGGGGTACAAGTTCATTCTGTTTCGCCCCTTTCCGCCCGTCGATTTGATTTTTGGCGTAGATGGAGTTTGAGGCCTCGAGGACAAAGCCCCGGTCCCCGTCCTTGGAGATCATCATCTTGCCCACCACGTCGCAAAGCCCGAGGACATTGTTTAAAATCTTGCCGTTAAGTTGCGGGTACGTCCGATTCCACTTTTGCCCGCTCGCGTCAACATACTCATCTGTGGACTCCCACGCCGTCCATACGACACGCTTGCCCAGTTGTTTTAAATAGCGGAGACTGTCCACCATTTTAAATTGCATATACTGGTAATCGCCCATAGCCGGCACGCCCCGATTTTTGCCTTGACGGCCTAAGTCCGCCAAAAAGCACCGCTCGAGCTCGGAAACATTGTCCACGGCGATGGTCTCGTAAGCCGATAAATCCATCTTGCCGAGTTCCGTGAGCGTCTCCGCCCACGAATCCCACGTGTCGACATTGTCAATCTCGATCAGGTCGATATTGGCCGCCCCTTTGAGCACGTGGGACGTGCGGTCCACATCCAAAAGCAACGTCTTGCCGGGGAGATACTTGAGCGTCGTCGTCTTGCCCATGCCCGGCGGCCCGTAAATAAGGTACGTTCCCTTAACCTCGCCAAAATCCTTGGCCGACTTAATCTTAACCATCTTGCTCCTCCTCCTCGCACAGCTCGCGGTATAAACCGTTGATCTCGATCATCAGCTTCGGCTTTTGTGCCTTAGCCCGCTCCCCCTGTATAATCTGCTCATTGCACTGTTGTAATCGATTTAACGCCAATGTTAAGGCTGCTGCCGTCATTTGATCCTCTTCGTACATAGCTGCCTCCTATCTCAACCGCAAATGCTTTTCCCGGACGATTTCCGCGCCGTCGATGATTTGATCCATCTCGATGGCCTTTTGGACCTCGCTCTTAATCGGCTTACGCTCGATCACAAAAAACTCGTCCGGGATTAGGCTCTCATCCGTGATAACCAGTTTTGGCCGGCTGTACTGTAAGGACCACTTAAAAATCCCAGTCTCCACCTTGTCTTTGCCGATGGCCTCCAAGTTGTCTTTGACATACTTTTTGAGCCCGTCGACGCGATTTTTCGCCGCCTGCTTTTTTGCCCGGAGTCGCCGCTCCTCGTCCTCGTACGCATCCGCCATGGCATCCAGATTTTTAATTACCTTGGCGATGCTCTCCAACTTGTCCTCCAACGCTCCCTCCACATTGGCGAGAGCGGAAGAGATGTCAACGTCGTCCTCAATGGCCTCTAAATTTGCGTAGGCCTCCGTAATTTCATAAAGTCTCATGATCTAAACTCCTTATAGATCTCATCCATGAGCGGTAAGATGGCCGCCTTGTCCTTCTTTGCCTTTTCGCCGTCCGCGATCTTCGTATTACATCGATACACGACGCTTAAACAATAATTTAGCCGCTCCGCCACCGTCTCCCCTTGAATCTCAGGCGCTTCCGTCGGCTCTTCGGCGACCTCCTCTTCCGTCGGCTCCTCGATCTCATCCACCACCGGCACGTATTCCACATCCACCGGCTCTTCGACTTCTTTCGCTGGCGCGTCGATTGGCGTGACCGTCGTCCGCTCGTTGATTAAGTCTGCCTTTAAAATCGTGATGCTCTTTCCGTCGTTGTCCAGCAGATAAAATTGGCGATACTCCTTTTTTGCCACGCCTCGGTGGATCATCATCACTGTACTGCTCCCACTCTTCGGGACCTTAATCTCGTAGGCCTTTCCGATTTCCAGCACTGTGATTTTTTCCTTCGGTTCCGGTTCTTTCCCCGCCGTGATCTCATCGTAAAGCGCCTCGATCTTTTCCGTTGTCCTCGCCTGCGCCGTGGCGTCCTTATCTTTTAGCAAGCGATCAATCGTGGCAAAGTGCACGCCGATGGCATCCGCCGCCTGATTAATCGAGTCGTAGTGGTCCACAATGACCTTGACCATCTCGTTTAGTGTTTTACTCATTTAGCTCCTCCTGTGCTATAATCATGGTGGTTATTTCTTCTAATCCCGTGACGGTTGCGCCCGTTGCGGGATTTTTTTGTATGCCGCGTCAATCTTATCTGCGACGCCAAGCGTAATGTGCGGATACTCTCTATCGTAAATGCTCCTAATCGTCTGCTCATAGACGCCGACAACATCCGCCACGGCATCCGTAGACCCGTAGGCTTGCAACAGTGAGATTACCTTAGGTCGTACAAGCCCTGTAGGTACATAAAAAACTCCCATGCCTGCCTCCCTAAAACGGGTACTCGCCGAGGGACTTACTGTAGGCTACCGCCCACTCCGACTTAGCGTCGAGCTGCGTCACACAGGCACTCTCGGCTGTAGCATCCAGCCACATAACCAAAAATCCGCCGATGCCGATCAAAAGGGCTGCCATGACGACCGCTGCCGCCTTGCGTCGCTTAACATACTTCGGCGCCATTGACATGTGGATTGCTCTCATCCTCATCTCGTGCCCCCCTTCTCTAGCCAATCGTCGAGCCACTCAATCTTAAAAAGCCTAACACTCCCGTTCACGGCGTACCGGATCTCGCCGATCCTCGCCAACTGTTGGAGCCTGTCGTAGCTGATGCCTAAATACTCAGCCGCTTCCTTGGGCCTAAAAACCCTTTTAGGTATTTGCGGTATCTTGATCATTTCGATGATCTCGTCCAACTTCTCATCGATTCTCATACTTTCCATATCACGCCTCCTTTTTGCTATAATCACCTCGAAAGGAAGTGAAGATAATGATTCTTTATCACGTTGATCGTTTAAACACTTTACAAGTCGGCCAATACGTACAAATGTCAAACCTACCAATGCCAACACAAGCGCTTGCAAAAACACTGGAAGAACTTTATCCGGATGGTATTTCGCGTCATGGTTTTAGTTATCTCGTAGACCCTGATAAGTACATGTACATAAACACGAATATCGAACAGATGTTTGAACTTTATCGACAACTTTATTTCCCCGACAAGCCATCACGATTTCAGAGTTTCTTCTGTTTCGTTACACCTGATCAGGCGATCGAATTTTACAACTTAAATTCTTGTAAACATAGCGAAGCGAAGATTTTAAAAATAGATACAGGCGATTCGAAAATCCACATCGGAGATATGAATTTACTCAAAGGTAATACCATACTTCAATCTCATGACAACGCCATGAGATACTGGAGCGGCGACCTTACGCCTACCTCCATACAAGAAGCGCTTGTTGCTCTACCGGTTAAAGTCGTTGATCTCCTAACTCTTTAAACGGATCTTCATTGTAAAGATACGGCTTAATACCGACCCCTTCCTCAAGCTCTGTTGGACTCTTGAAATAGTGATAATGATCCGGGTTGAATCCGATTGTCGATAAAATTAACGTTAAATCGTGAGTTTTCAAATTCCGTTCCTTTACCAACGTCCTAAATGCGTTGATTCGCCATTCATTGTCCGAAATATAGCGAATTTTTCCAAATTCCATGAGGCGCCTCCTTTCTAACTTGCATTTTGCAAGTTTAGGCTAAAAAAAATTTCCTTAAATCTTCGGGCGCAATGCTCAGTACATCGACCACACAAAACATTTCCTCGATTGTAAACGCTCTATTGTTGTTTAGTTTTAGGCTCAGTGTGGGTTGCGACAGCTTGAGACGGTCGGCCAGATAATCTTGGGTGACATTCTCTTCCGCCATCTTGCATTTTAGCAGCTTAGAGTTGACCACATACATCCCTCCCTTCCGTTGTTTTTTTCTTGCGTTCTGCAAGTCTATAATCATGATACCACCGGCAGAACGTTATTGCAATACTTTTCGCAATTATTTTTGTAATTTTATATTGCAATCCGCAATAATGCAAGGTATAATATATGTAGATTAAAAGCCAAGGGGGGTGAAACAATGAATTACAATCCAGAATTGATTGGCCGTAGAATTAGATCCTCGCGCGAAGCAAGGGGATTAACAATAAAAGAAGTTGCGGAATCGATTGGTCTATCTGAATCAACTATAAGTCGCTACGAAAGTGGTTATGTTGCTAAGATCAAGATCCCTGTGTTAACAAGTATTGCCAACGTTTTAAACGTACGAGAAGAATACCTGCTCGGTGTAACTGATCAAAAACAGGCAGTAGGCGAAACCATACCAATGGGCGAATTTAGATATGTACCGATGTCAGTAGCCGCAGGTCAACCACTGGGGATCGATGGAATCAAAGACCTCCCAACCATGACACTTCCAAAAGCGTTTCTTGGTAAATATGCCGATCGAAGAGATGTGGTCTTGATGATGGTAAACGGCGAATCGATGAATGAGGTAATCCAAAATGGGTCTTGGATTGCCGTGATTACTAAGGTTGATTTGCAAAACCTTAAAAATGGTGATTTTGTCGTTTTTGATCGTGATTATGAATACTCGCTTAAAGAATACCACGATCTTGGTGACGAGATCCTCTTCCGGCCGAGATCAACTGACTTGGCCTATAAAGAGATCAGGTGCAAAAAAGACGAAGATCTAAGGATCGTCGGGAAAGTTGTCATGTATAACATACTCCTCGATTGACAATAACAGCATAAAAAAATGCCCCTCACCGGCTGGACCCGGTAAAGGGGCGAGGATTGGAGGCGTGATATACCAACAATCGCAACCACATTATATCACAGCCTCCCACACGAAAGGAGGCATTTTTTATGTCATGGAAAAAAATCGGTAAGGATAAGTACAAAATGGATGTCGAGCGGCAAGTAAATGGCCGCCGGAAACGAAAGGTCAAGACCTACACCACCGACCTCAAAGGCCGCGATCTCACCCGCTTTATGCAGGCCAAGGAAAATGAGGCGTATGACAAACTCGGACAAAGCGACGATGTTGTCGACTACAGCGAGATTACCTACGAGGACTTCGCCGCGCTTTTTATCTCCTCCCGCGCCGTGGAGGGAAAGACCGTAGACTATTACGAGGACAATCTTTACGGCCATTGTATGGACTACTTCCGCGGCGTAAAGATCAAATCCATCTTGCGGGCCGACGTCGTCGCATTTATTAAAAAGCTACAAGCCTACGTCTCCAAGCGCACGGAAGAGCCACTCAAGCCAAAGACCATCAAACACCATCGGGACTGTCTCCGCGCAATGTTTAATCACGCGATCTATCTTGAGATCATCGACAAAAACCCGGCGGAGTACATTAAACTTGATCCCGTGCCCAACCAAGTCGAGGGCCGCTATTACGAGCCCGACGAAGCCGACCGCCTCCTCTCCACACTTGAGAGAGAGGGCGATTATAAGTATTACGTCTTTTTTGTGCTGCAGCTCTATACCGGATGCAGGCCAAGCGAGATTTACGGCATGACGTGGGAGCAAATCGACTTTGAGCGAGAGCAGATCACCATTGACCGGGCCCTTGTCAAAAGCAAGTCCGCCGGCGGCTACGTCGTCAAAAAGACCAAAGCCCATGACGTGCGGACAAAGACCTTGCCCGCTGCCATTGCCGCGATGCTTTTAAAGCTAAAAGAGATTAGCCTTGGCGTGACGGATTACATCTTTACAAACGCCGAGGGTAACCATCTTGGCGAGCGGGCCTTCCGGGAGTACCTCCGCCGCTTTTGCACGCGGCACGGCTTGCCCTACATCCCACCATACGGCATCCGGCACACCACCGGCACACTTTTAGCTGCGCGAGGCATCCCCATCGTCAACGTCGCCAAACAATTGGGCCACGCCTCGCCACAGACGACCACGAAATACATCCACGCCACAAAGAGCGTGGACGAAGAAGCCGAGAACATTTTGGCCGAGATCGCAAAGCCCAAACTCCGCATTATCAATTAAAAAAGCGGGGAAAAAAGCGGGGAAGCGGGGTAAAACTAGACGTAACCAGAGGCAACTAAACGATAATTGGAAATGAAAAACGGCTGAATTGCAACGTTAGAAGCAATCAGCCGTAATCAACTATGGTGGACAGTACTGGACTTGAACCAG
>QWBY01001127.1_pt1 | contig 39637 bp, 38 predicted proteins | sample 1972471 | NCBI WGS metagenome assembly QWBY01 (sample SAMN09866722, study PRJNA288562) | Human gut metagenome isolate term6_stool, whole genome shotgun sequencing...
ACTTGAAAAGGTAGGCCTAAAGGATAGAATGAAGCACAAACCAAGCGAGATGAGTGGTGGTCAGCAGCAAAGAGTAAGTATAGCTAGAGCTTTTGTAAACAAACCGAAGATAGTCTTTGCAGACGAACCGACAGGTAACCTTGATACTAAGACTAGTGTCGAGATTATGGAACTAATGACTACTATGACAAAGAAGGACAAGCAAACGCTTATCATAGTAACTCACGATTTAGAAACAGCAGTCTACTCTGACAGAATCGTTCACGTACGTGACGGTATGATTGAGAAGGACGAAATGAACACAGATAAAAAGGAGGCACAATTAAGTGAAGAAGATATTTAGCATTGTATTAATTGCTATAATGATGATAAGCAGCATGGGTTTGAATATCTATGCTGGCACAACAACTACAGCTCAAACTAGTGAAGAGGTGGTATTACAGTCTAGTCAAAGTTTAAATTTAAGACGTGGTAATACAAGCTCAATTAAATTTACTCTAAGCGGTTCAACAGGTTCGTTAACAAATGTAATCGCTGATACAAGCAGTCCTAACAACTGCTACGTTACAAATACAAGAGTAAGTGGTAATACCGTTACAGTTACTGTTATGGCTACTTCAAATGCTGAGCAAGGCACTTATAAGCTAACAGTTAAAGGTAAAAGCGGTGATAAGAATGTCTATGGTGAGGCTAATATAAGAATTGATGGCGAGTATAGAAAGCCACAAGAAAGACCAGAAGAAAAGATTGACGAGATCACTTTAACAAGCAGATCAACTGTTGAAGCAAAACCGGGTGACCATGCATCAATCTTATTCGAAGCAGAAAGAGGCTTTTTTGGTATGAACTTCTATGGTTTAAGAGCTACAAGTGATAGCCCTAACAACTGCTACATCACAAACACTTTCGGTGGACGTGATGTTGAAGTTAGCATAAAAATTCCTGAAAATGCTGAAGCTGGCACATATAAAGTTTCTGTCACAGGTAAAACAAGAATTGCTGGCGAATCAGTTAAGGTATATGGTGAAGCTTATGTAAGGGTTAATGGTGGCAGCCAAAGAAAGGCACAACTAAAAATTAACAGGGTCGATATCTTGCCAGATAATAACGTTGCCCCTGGTGGATCTTTGGCAGTTGGCTTTGAAATTGAAAACATTTCTGATGTCTTAGCAAGAAACGTTGAACTAAATATCTCAGGTCTTGCAGAAGCAGGCCTTGCATTAAGAAACGGAACTACTACTCAAAAAGTTAGAAGCATTGAAGCAGGTAAGAAAACATATCTTTATTATGAAATGAACGTCTCTAACACAGCAAAGTTTGGTTCATACGAACTAAAAACTGCTCTTAGCTATGAGAGTGAATTTAATAAAGAAACTATAAAAGAAGATACTTCTGTCTTTGTTAATATTGGCGGCGACGCTTCACAAAGCTCACAACTAATCATACAAGACTTAAAGTTCCCTTCTGCAACTCTTGGAGTAAATAACACATTCGAAGTAAGCTTTAAGATAAGAAATCAAGGTCAATCCGTTGCAAAGAGAATCAGAGCTACTGCTAAGAGTGAAGACCCAACAGGTGTTGTTTCAAGAACCGTTTCTGAAATTCTTGTTAGAGACCTAGCACCTGGCGAGGAAGAAACAGTTAGCTACAAATTCTTTACAACAAAGGGCGGCGCTACAAAGAACTACCCTATCAATATCAAGATTGAATACTTTGATGACTTTACTGATACAAAAGAGCCTAAGAGTGTTGAACAAATTGCTGGAGTTTTCCTAAACAATCCAGACAATGCTGGCGATGGCAAGGACGCAAAGAAGTCAACACCAAAGTTAATCATAGACAAGTATGAATTCACTCCAAAGCTTCCACTTGCTGGAAATGAGTTCGAGATGAATCTTTCATTCTACAACACAAACGCTAAAAAGGCTGTTAAGAATATTAAGATAGACTTAACAAGTCAAGACACAAGTAAAAGTGACTCAAACACAGCTGGTTCATCTGTCTTCACACCAGTTGACAGCTCAAATACATTCTATATAGGAAGAATACCTCCAAATGGCAAGGTTGAAAAGACTATAAAGATGTTTGTTGTTCCAGATGCAACAGCTAAAACTTACAATATAACAGCTAACTTTGAATATGAAGACGACGAAAATAACGAATATAAGTCAAGTGAAAATATCGGTGTGCCAGTATATCAAGAGTCAAAGCTTGATATAGACCCAATAAACTATCAAACAAACGCTATGGTAGGCGACAACATCCCTATCACTTGTAACTTCTACAACACTGGTAAGGTTACTCTATACAACTTCAAGGTAACTTTAACAGCTGACAACGCAACAGTTAATAACGGCACATACTACATCGGTAACTTCAACCCAGGCGGACAAGATGTTTATGAAGGCACCATCATGCCAAATGAAGCTGGTGAGTTAAAGGCTAAGGTTAAATTTACTTACGAAGACTCAACAGGCGAAGTTAAGGAAAAGGAAGAAGAGCTTAACATAACAGTAGAAGAAGCTCCACCAATGGATCCTAACGCTGGACCAGACGGTATGCCACTGCCAGATGGAGCTATGGGAGAGACTCCTTGGTTTAAAAAGCCACTATTCTATATTCCAGTAGCTTTAGTAATCTTAGGAGCTATAGGCTTCGTAGTATTTAAGAAGCATAAGAATAAAAAGAAAGAAAAGGATTTGAATATAGATGAAAACTAAAGATCTAATATTGATGAGTTTGAGAAATCTTAATAGACGTAAATTAAGAACATTCTTAACAGTATTAGGTGTAGTTATAGGCTCAATATCCATCATCATGATGATATCCTTAGGCTTTGGAATGACAGACTCAACTAGAAAACAACTTGCTGCGGCAGGTTCTTTAACTCAAATCGACATCTACCCTGCCAATAGATATGGTGGCGATATGGATGAAGATGAAAAGAAGAAACCAAAGACTAATAAGGTCGCAAAGCTTGATGATGCTACTGTCGAGATGCTTAAAAAAATTCCTCATGTAGATGCAGTTTTAGCTTCTGAGCAGTTTTCAGCACAAATTAATGTCAAGAACCTACAAGGTTACGCTACTATCTTAGGTGTTGATCCTAGAGAGTATGAAAAGTTTGACATAAAGCTTGACAGTGGTAGACTTCTACAAGAGGGCGATATGAACCAAGTTGTTATGGGCAGAGACGTTCTTAGATGGCTAAGCAATCCGCAAAGGCCTCGTATGAATGGACCATCGAAGGATGAAGAAAGAGATCCGCTTACAACTAAGATGTTTCTTACTTTAGACACAGGTGGCAGCTACGACCCAGAAGGTCAGAGTGACGAGCCTAACAAACCTAAGCAAAAATACCCAATAGAAGCTGTTGGTGTATTTAGAGATGACGACTACGAGAATAACTACTACATCGTTATGCCGATAGAATATTTAAGAAAAATTAAAAAAGATGCCAAAAAATTACAATCTGGTGCCAATCAAAATATGTATGTCGGATACATGTTTGGCGGTCGTGATGACAAAGAGAACAAATACAACAACATTAAGGTTAAGGTAGACAATTTTGACAATGTTCAAAAAGTTCAAGAGCAAATCGAAGCGATGGGACTTAAGCCACAATCGCTTAACGATATCTTAGTCGAAATCAATAACTCATCTAAAACACAAAGACTAATACTTGGCGGCATCGGTGCCGTATCATTACTAGTCGCAGCCATAGGTATCTCGAACACCATGGTCATGAGTATATACGAAAGAACAAAAGAGATTGGTGTCATGAAGGTTATAGGTGCGAGCGTCTCTGATATAAAGATGATGTTCCTTACTGAATCAGCCTTCATAGGTCTACTTGGCGGCCTCGCAGGTATAGTCCTCAGCTACTTGATAAGTGCCCTAATTAACTACTTGGGCGTAAAGTATGGCTTTGCAGGTAATATGTCAGGAGGAGGCTTCTCACCAGACTTTGATCCATCTCAGTTAAAGATGTCAATCATACCTGTATGGCTTGCACTAGCATCACTTGTCTTCTCGGCACTCATAGGTATAGTATCAGGTTACTTCCCTGCTAAGAAAGCAACTAAGCTAAGTGCACTTGAAGCGATGAGACAAAACTAAATATATATTAAGAGTGAGCAAAATATACCTGCTCACTCTTTTTAAAGCAAAAAGCCAAGGTATGAGCCTTGGCTTTAATTATTTATATTCTATATTGTCTTTTAAATACTCTCTATACTTAAGTAGCACATCACGAATCTCATCAAAGCTCTTGCTCTCGCAGATGGTGTTCTTCACCTTCGCCGCATTCCTTAAACCCTTAATGTACTGTAAGAGCTGCTTCTTCATATTATTTTTTAGTAGCTCCTTTGGATATAGTTCTAGATCAAGGTCCATGTGCCTTAGTGCGACGTCTATCTTTTGATATTCTTGTGAAGTATACTCTTCGCCCCTTAGGTAGCTTTCAATCTCTTTAAATAAGAATGGATTTGCGAGCGCGCCTCTACCTATGGCGACTCCACTTGCCCCTGTCACTTCAAGTATCTCTTTATAAGCACCAAGGCTCGTAACATCACCATTAGCAATGACAGGTATCTTGACACTATCCACAACTTTTTTGATGTAGTCCCAGTCTGCGCATCCTGTGTAGAAGGCCTCTCTCGTCCTTCCGTGAACTGTGATTGCGTCTGCTCCTGCTTCTTCTATCGCCTTAGCGTTCTCTATGCCATTTAAGTGCTCATCGTCCCAGCCTATACGTATCTTAACTGTGATGGGCTTAGTCGAGGCGCTCTTTGTAGCCTTGACCACCTTATATACTTTCTCTGTATCTTTTAAAAGAGCACTGCCGTCACCATTCCTGGTAATCTTTGGCATAGGGCAGCCCATATTAATGTCGATGATATCCATGTCCATAGCGTTTAAGTGATCCTCTATAGCTCTTTTGTAATCATCTTCATCGCTTCCAAATATCTGCACCGCGTATATAGCCTCGTCCTTTATCCTCTTCGTTAGATCCAAGGTCTTCTTGTCATCGTGAATTATGCCCTTGACGTTTACCATCTCAGAAACTGTCATGCCCGCTCCAAGCTCACAGGCTATGTGTCTAAAGGCGTAGTCTGTAAAACCTGCCATAGGTGCTAATACAAGGCCGTTTTTTATCTCATAGTTTGCAATCTTAAGCATGATTCATCTTGTAAATTTCATATAGACCTAGTAATGTTAGGTTTGGCTCGATTAGGTTCACATAGTCACTGTACTTGGCAACTTTCTCTGCAAGTCCGCCTGTTGCAACTATCAAAACCTCTTCCTTAGTCTTGTTTATCTCTTCCAAAATTTTCTTTATAATGTAGTCCATCTCACCTATCTTTGAGTTCATAATACCGCTTTTGATGCTCTCAACAGTGTTCTTACCAAGCACATGCTCAGGCATTTCAAGTTCAACTCGCGGAAGCTTCGATGTCCTCTCTGATAAAGCATCCATCGATATCTTAAAGCCAGGTGTGATAACTCCGCCAAGGTAGTCGCCCTTTTCGTTTAAGTAGTGGTATGTGTTTGCTGTGCCAAGGTCTATGACTATGGCTGGCTTACTAGTAATAGCTCTTACGGCAACAGAGTTTACGATATTGTCAGAGCCAACTTCCTTTGGATTATCCATAACGATGTTGATCTTCGTCTTTAGATTCTTGCCAACAAGCTCTGCATCTACACCAAAATATTTTTTAATTGAATCAATAAGTGGACCTGTCACAGGAGGAACAACCGATGAGATGATGGCTGCGTTTACTTCCTTTGCATCAACTTTGGCAAAGTTCAAAAAGTCGTGAAAAATAATTCCGTACTCGTCCAAAGTTTTATCCTTATCTGTCGATAGTCTAAAGCTTTCTATCATATTGTTATCGTCGAACAAGCCTAAAACTATGTTAGTGTTGCCGACATCCATTGCTAATAGCATAATTATCTCCTCTCAACTGATAATACTCTTGAAGCTATAACCGTAACAGCGACTATGGCTATGATGAGTTCAGGTATTGCGTTTGTAGTTGCGATAGCGAGTATGTAGCCCTTCGCAGCACCTGCCTCAAGTCCAAGCGCTCCCTCTATAAAGCTTCCATAAATTAAGTACATAAAGGACAAGACTAGTCCTGTGTTTGCTATAGTACCAACGAAGGCTGGAACAACTATGTCAAGTCTGTACTTCTTAGAGCCCATCATGATAAATGCGATTATCATAAGTGTAATTACTAAAAATCCAAGATTTACTACTTTTACTAGCATTTTAATATCGGGACTTCCTATATTTAGAAGAAGCCACCTTAAGTAGTAGATGAATATCAGTGCAAATACCCCAAGTGTGATGATCTTGTTTGTCCTCTCTTCTCTTTTGTTCATAAACTTAAAGACTAGACCAGACAAAAGACCTATAAGCACTCTTGGCACAACCGCTATCACAGGGTTAAGAAAAACCATGGATATAGGATTTGGCTTAAGTACTGCGTTGATGATGCTTGTTATACCAAAGACAAAACCGACTATGGCTCCAATAAGTGGACCTTCTAGTATGCCTGCAAGTATAACAGGTATATGTAGTGTTGTTGCATTCGTAAAGCCGACTGGCACAAAGCCTATAGGCGTAAATGCAAATAGTAGTACTATAGCTATGTAGATAGCTGTGTACGCGATTCGTTTCGAGTTCTTGCTCGTATTCATAATATTACCTCCATTCCGGTTCACTAAGGATACCGTTTGTTTACGATAAATATTATAGCACAAAAGTCTCATTCATTACAATGTTTATGGATAAAAAATAAGCAGCCATACAAGACTGCTTAAAGTGAAAATATTTACTTAAGTATAGTGCCGACTATGATGCCGTACCAGTTACCTAGGACATAACCTAGTGTGCCTACTAGTAGTGCAGGAGCAATAAGCTCCTCCCAAGACTTAGATACCGCCATGGCAGCTGCTGTAGTTGGACCGCCGACATTGGCGTTTGACGCGATTATGATTTCTTCTATGGAGAACTTAAATAGCTTTCCGAAGATAAGGGATATGATTAGGTTAACTAGGACTATAATAGCTGCTAATAATAAGAGCAGTGGCGACTTTTCTATGATTAAATTTAGTGAGGCAGGTGCACCTATCACCGCAAAGAATAGATATATAAGGAAGCTACCTATCTCTTGACTGCCGCTCATGCGTTCAAAGTAAGAACTAAAGACTGATGAAGCTAGCATGGTCATAGTTGTCATGATGAGGTACTTGTTAGAAAGCAAGGCATTTACTAGCTGCATTAAGACAGTGGACTTTGGCACAAGGTATGAAAAATATCTTGCTATAGCGTCTGAGAGAGTAACTATGAAGAAGGCTGTCGCTATAACCTTAGCGATGTCTAGAAGCGAGATCTCCTTTGCCTTCCAAAACTGCGCCGCCTTTGTCTTAGTCTCATCGCTCTTTTCTCTCTCAAGACCATCGATATATGGATGAGTGAAGCGCTTATATATAAAATTTATACTTGGCAAGGCTATGAGCACGAAGAAATACATAGCCATAAGCAAATTGTCTGCAACGAGTGCCGCGCTCGTTATTGACTGATCGACTTTATAGTTATCCGCCATCGCAACAAAGTTCACGCTGCCGCCTGTGTATGTGCCGGTAAACATCGGCATAATCTTTGCAAGATCTTTTATTTGACCCTGCAAGATGTAGAAGGCTATGAAGGATCCTAGTAAGGTGCCGATAGAGCTTATTATATAGATGAAAAATAGTCTACCTGAGTCCTTCGCTATCTTTTTAATATTTGCTTTGAATAATAGCATAGGTACTGCAAGAGGAACTACATAGTTCCACACCGAATCATACACAGCTGCCTTTGTAGGTATGATGTTTAAGTTTGACAGTATAAGTGTTGTAAAGATTGCGATTATGCAAGCTGTTACTTTGTTTGCCCACTTGTACTTTTGCTCTAAATATATAGCTAGGGCCGCAGTACACGATAGTACTGTCCACAGAGCCCATGTGTTGTCTTGTGATATTAATGTTGTACTAAACATATATTAACTCCTTAAAATAAATTACAAGAGTAAGTATAACACGAAGCTAAAATTTTTACAAGAAAAAAAGCGTCTGAGTAAACAAACGCTTTGTATATTATTCTCCAAGAACTTCTAAGAATTCTTTTCTATTGATTGTTTCTTTTTCAAGAAGTGTTTGAGCTAATCTTTCAAGCTGATCTTTGTGTGTAAGAAGAATTTGTGTTGCTTCTTCCTTCGCCTTTAATATAAAGTCTTTAATCTCTTGGTCGATGGCATATTGAACTTCTTCTGAGTAAACCTTTGTTCTGCCATAATCCCTGCCTATGAAGACGTTCTCGCCTTCGTTGTCATAGCAAACTGGTCCGAGCTTTTCACTCATACCATAGACAGTAACCATGCTCTTAGCAAGGTCTGTCGCTCTTTCTATGTCGTTTGACGCTCCTGTAGATATATCTTTGAAGATAATCTCTTCAGCGATCCTACCGCCAAGTAAGGACTTAAGCATATTCTCCATCATGGACTTAGTTGTGTAATTAAAATCTTCTTTTGGAAGATACTCTGTAAAGCCACCTGCTCTACCTCTCGGTACTATAGTAATCATATTGACAGGATATAACTCATCTGTGTAGTGACTAACTATAGCGTGACCTGCTTCGTGATATGCAACTATCTGTCTTTCTTTTTCTATAACAGTTTGTGATTTCTTCTCTGGTCCCGCAACCACCTTGATGGAAGCTTCTTGAACAAGTCTCATTGGTATTACATCTAAGTTTTCTCTAGCAGTTAGTAGAGCCGCTTCATTAAGAAGGTTCTCAAGATCTGCCGGTGAGAAACCAACTGTCTTCTTTGCAATATTCTCCAAGTCTACATCATCAGCAAGCTTTTTGTTTCTTGCATGAACTTCAAGTATTGCCTTTCTTGCCTTCACATCAGGAAGCGAAACGTAGATGTTTCTATCGAATCTACCTGGTCTTAATAAGGCTTTATCAAGTATGTCTGGTCTATTAGTTGCAGCCATAACGATAATGCCTTCGTTTTGAGAGAAACCGTCCATCTCTACAAGTAGTTGATTTAGTGTTTGCTCTCTTTCGTCGTTGCCGCCGCCAAGGCCTGCGCCTCTTTGTCTACCAACAGCGTCGATTTCATCGATGAAGACTATGCATGGTGCGTTCTTCTTAGCAGTTTGGAATAAATCTCTAACTCTTGAAGCACCTACACCTACAAACATCTCTACAAAGTCTGAACCGGATATAGTGTAGAATGGAACGCCTGCTTCGCCAGCAACAGCCTTTGATAGATATGTTTTACCTGTACCAGGCTCACCAACTAGCAAAACGCCCTTTGGTATTCTCGCACCAAGCTTGATATACTTCATTGGGTTCCTTAGGAAGTCCACTATCTCAAATAGTTCTTCCTTTTCTTCGACAAGTCCTGCTACATCAGCAAACTTGATAACTTTACCATTAACCGCCTTTGACTCTCTAGCTCTTGACCTGCCAAAATTTTGTGGGCTAGAGCCATCTTGTCCTCTTGGTGCAAGCAGCGCACGCATAATGAATATAAAGAATAGCATGGATCCTGCCATCATGATTATATTCATCATCATAGAGTTATCCCTTGGCATAGTAACGTCGTATTGAATCTTATTAGCTATGACTCTATCCTTAACGTAGTCATCATATATAGACTGCCAAACATTAGGATCCACTTCTACATAATCATTCTTGCCATCATTCTTTGTATATTTAAAACCATAGCCCTCTTGGCTAATCCTTTTTACTTTTCCGTCTTTAATATCGTTTATGAAAGTATTGACATTGGCCTTGTCATCAGAAAAAAATCCATCTGAGAAGAATCTCAATGAGAAAAAGACAAGTATCAATATCAGTGCATAAACAATAAGATTTCTATATAAAGATTTCTTCAAATTATTCCTCCTCACCTAAACAAGTTTCATCTAAGACTCCTATGTACGGTAAATTCCTTAAGTGTTCGTTGAAGTCTAGACCATAGCCAATGATAAACTTATCAGGTATTTCAAAACCAACATAGTCAACCTTTATGTCTACAACTCTTCTTTCGCTCTTGTTAAGAAGTGTTGCGATCTTAACTGACTTAGCGCCTTTGTTTAATAAGTACTCGTGAAGGCACTTAAGAGTGTAGCCAGAGTCAATAATATCTTCAACGATAAGTATGTCCTCACCCTTTGGATCAAACTCCATATCTAGCTTTATATTAACCTTACCATCAGACTTAGTCTTAGATCCGTAGCTAGATGCTCTCATAAAGTCAACTCTAAGCTCGTGATTGTCAATATTTTTAATTAAATCAGCCATAAATACAAAGCTGCCCTTCAATATCCCAACAAATATCGGATTCTTGCCCTTGTAATCTTCAGTAATTACCTTTGCTAAGTCTAAAACTTTTTCTTGAATTTGTTCTTCTGTGAACATAATTTCTTTAATTCTATAAGCCATCATTATCCTCCATTATAATGTTTAAATACTTTTTAGTTTTATCACTCGCTCTATACTTATTAGCAATGTCGTAGCCAATAACGCAAGCAATTTCGTCATCATTTGTAAGGAATAAGACTTTACTTCTTTCCTCACTAGATACCTTCTTATCTATGAAGTAGTCTTTAATCTTCTTAGAGCCATGCATGCCGAAGGGGTTGAATCTGTCGCCACTTCTTCTGTTCCTAATCATAAGCCTACCACTTAATAAGTCGTAATCTAAATACTTCTTGCTAAGCACTCTATCGCTTAAAACGAATTTAAACTTAGTCCCATAAATATTGTATGCTTTATCTAATTTAAAGTCAAGAGATATTTCTTCTACTTTTTCATTGCTACTAGAGTCTTTGAGAGTAGTTTTATCAAAATCATTCATAAGATAAAACTTGCCATCTATATCATACTTTTTACCCGAATCGAGCGAAATTAAATTAATCATATCTTCAATATTGTCCTTGCTAATGTTGTTTAGATACTGAAGATGCTCTTTTAAAAATTTTCTAAGAACTAAAGTTTTCTCATAGTGATTAAGTTCATTAAACGCATCCCTAATAATGCTCTTCTCAGTAACTATAGTTTCATATTTGTCCTTAAGTATAGCGTCTAAGTAAGAGTTATTCTCCTTTGCAATAGATGCGAGCCTTGTCATAGATGAGATGATATTATCATTGAAGTCCCTCTCTATAAGAGGCAAGATTTCGTTACGAATAATGTTTCTCTTGTAATCGTTAGTAAAGTTAGTAGAGTCATCTACATATCGTACGCTCTCATCCTTTATATACTTAAGTATCTCTTTCTTGTCAAAGCAAAGTATCGGCCTAATATAAAAGTCTCTTCTTAGAGGTATGGACTCAAGACCATCAAGGCCTGCTCCTCTAAATATATTTAGAAACATAGTCTCAACAACGTCGTTTTTGTTGTGAGCTATGGCAACTGAATTAGCCTTGTATTTATCCTTAAGCTTTTCAAAGAAGATGTATCTAAGATTGCGACCCGCCTCCTCACATGTAAGTGAATGACTCTTAGCATAGCCTTGCATATCGATGTGCTCCACCTCATATATAAGGCAGTTCTTCTGTGCGAGTCTCCTTACAAAGTCTTCATCCCTTTGTGCCTCTGCACCTCTAAGGCCATGGTTTACGTGGCACACTATAAGATTAAGATTATACTCATCTTTTATACTTAACAGCATTTCAAGCATAAAAACAGAGTCAGAGCCACCAGAGACCGCGCTGACTATAGTATCATTTTTAGATATTAAATTGTTTTCTTTAATGAAATTTTTGAACTTTTCTAAACTATTCATAAGAAACCTCTGATACAATACATTTATTTAAAAGTAAAATTAAAGGCTGAACTAAACTCGTCCAACCTTGAAAAATCATATTACATCGAAAAAACGATTAATTATTGTAGTCACCTTTCTTTGCATGATAACTACTTCTTCTGTTCTCTTTAAACTTCATTTGATCCATCTTCTCAGTACTTTCTTTTAAGAATCTTGAGATCTTGTCTTCGAAGCTTAAATTTTCTGTTTCTGTTTTTTCTCCTTCCCAAGTGTATGGCTTTCTAGCTTGAGATTTAGAAAAATCTTTTTTAGCCTTTGGGAAATCTTTTTTATTATTAAAATCTCTTTGCTTAGGAAATTCTTTTTTTGGAAGAGTTTGTTTAATTGACAAACTTAGCTTTCCGTTTTCATTCGATAAAACTTTAGCCTTAACCTCTTGTCCCTTCTTCAAAACGTCTGAAACATTTTCAACATAATCGTTCGATATCTCCGAGATATGTACAAGACCGTTTTGGCCACCTTCTATCTCGATGAAAGCACCAAATTTAGTTATATTAACTACTTTTCCACTTACGATGTCTCCAACTGAAAGCGTCATAAAAAACAAAATCCTCCTTAATTATTATTTGTTTTCCTTAAATATGTCAGTGTCGACTTTGTCAACAACCTTTATCTCTTTAGGCTTAATCATACCTAATTCATCTCTTGCTATTAGCTCAATAAATTCTTGAGTTTTAGACTTAGAAAGCAATACCTTTACGTTTGATATCTCATCCTTTAGTTCTGCAATCTCTTCTTGCTTTGCCTTATCTTCTTTCACTAATTTATTGTAAGTTACAATTTGATTATAAAAATGGATTGACACGATTAGAAACAATGAAATAAGTCCTAATTTGAATGCCGTGATTCCACCTTTTTTACTTTTTTTCATAATCACCACTCCTTACAAATCATAGCTCTTTATACATCAGCTTAGCTTGATCTTTGTTTGGGCTCTCCATCAAAGATACTACTTCATAGCTTCTGTGGTCTTCATTAAATGTTGTTGTTATAATGTCTCCAACCTTTAAATCATCACCTGGCTTAGCTACTTTTGAATTTATAAGTATCTTGCCGCTTTTCGCAGCGTCATTAGCTACTGTTCTTCTTTTAATAATTCTCGATAGTTTTAAAAACTTATCAAGTCTCATAAAATCACCCTTATGTACATTGTAGAAAGTCAGGCATAGCCTGACTTTTTACTTATTGTGTCGTAAAATCTTACTTGATGAAAAACATCAAATTAGATTATTTACATTTCTTTTTGCATTTAGTGTTAACTGTTTCTTTTAAAGTCTTACCAGCTTTGAAAACAGGTGCCTTAGATGCAGGAATTTTTATTTTTTGCTTAGGATCTCTAGGGTTTCTTCCTTCTCTAGCTTTTCTGTCCTTTACTTCGAAAGTACCAAAGCCTACTAGTTGAACCTTTTCGCCTTTTTTAAGTGTGTCAGTAACAACACCTGTGAAAGCGTTTAGACAAGCTTCAACATCTTTTTTAGTCATTTCAGTTTTTTCAGCCATAGCTGCAACTAATTGAGATTTGTTCATGATAAATCCTCCTTTTAAAAAGTGCTTGAAAAGCCATTCGTGGCCCTTCTATACTTATATTATAACCTATTTTCTCTAAAAATCAAGGTTTTTTTACATTTTTTTGTAATTTTATTGAAAAAATAGCGATTTTTTTGCTATTTTGATATAAAATCTTCAATTTTTACTAGTTTAAGTAGGAGTACGAGGCCTCCATAAACTATTATTCCAAGTAAAATTGATAGTGATGTTGATATTAAAAGTGAGAACTTAAGGCTCAATATATCATACGAAACTTTAACCGCTAGTGCCATGATTATACTTACAGCTAAAATTTTAAGTGCATATGAAAGCAAATTGTATTTCTTATCAAGTATTTTTTCAAGGTCTATATAGTTTAATACCATTGCGAGAAGGAAGGCGATGTTAGTACTAATTGCTGCTCCTTTTACATTAAAGAAGCTTATGCCTGTTAGTACATACGTTAAAACTACTTTAACCGCTGAACCTATGAAAAGATTTTTAACCGGCTTTTCAGGTCTGCCTACTGCTTGAAGTATTGCTGTTAGTATCTGTATCATACATAGACAGATAAGACTTACAGATAGTATGCTTAGTAGCTGTGCTGTTCCTTCTATGGCCTCAGGAGAGTTGTTGTAGTATATCAAGCTTATGATTGGTTTACTTAACGCTATAAAGCCAAGTGTGCATGGAAATGCAAAAAGACAAGTGAACTTAAGTCCTGAATATATTGTTTGATGCATCTTGTCAAAATCTTTTTTAACCATGCAAGCTGATACTAAAGGCACTATACTCATTGACAAGGCGATAGATACGGCTTGTGGCATATTAATAAGGGTAGTTGCCATACCTTTAAGCCAACCGAACATATCGTTTGCTTCGCTTATAGCGTAACCTATATCAGTAAGCCTCATGAAGACAAGCTTTGTATCTATAAAGTCCATGATTGGATTGATTGACGCGCCTATGGTGATAGGCACTGCTATGGATAGTATGTTTTTTATAACTTCACTATCGCTGTACATAAAACCGCTTTGGTCTAATTGCTTTTCATTCTTATAATCTTTATACTTTAATAAAAATACTGCAAGCAAAAATAAAAAGCCAAAAAAGGCTCCGATCGAACCACCTGATTGTGCAGCACCTGCAGCAACTGCAACTCCATACATATTAAGTGCATACTTTGTTAGTATTAGTCCAAAGATAAGCTTAAAGAGCTGCTCTATAACTTGTGAGATTGCTGTTGGCACCATGTTGTCCTTACCCTGATAAAAGCCTCTAAATGATGACATAAGAGGTGAGAATACAAGGGCAGGTATTAGTGCAACTAGTGAGTACCAGCTGTTTTCATTTTGCAAAAAGCCAACTATTTGATGGCTGAACACGTATACAAAGAGCGCACTTATTATGCCTAAGGCAAACATAAGTTTTGTCGACTCTACGAATACTTTGTGTGCTGCTTTTATCCTACCCAAAGCATAGTTTTCAGATACAAGCTTGGCAACTGCTACAGGTAGGCCTGCTGTCGATATAGTCAGTAGTATTAGATACACTGGATAAGCCGCTTGATAGTAGCCTATCCCTGTATCCATGATGATGTTTGTTATTGGTATTCTGTACACGGCACCTATGATTTTAACTACGATGCCTGCTAGTACAAGTATAAATGTATTTTTAAAAAATTTACTAGTTTTCTTCTTTTCCATATATTAATCTACGAAGTAGTAGCCTACCCCCCATTTAGTCTTTAAAAATTTTGGTCTCTTGCTGCTCTCTTCTATCTTATTTCTAAGCCTTCTTATATGAACGTCAACAGTTCTTTCATCGCCGTAGAATTGATAGCCCCAAACCTTCTCCAAAAGGTCCTTTCTCGAGAACACTTGTTCTTTATTCGATGCAAGTATATATAAAAGGTCGAACTCTTTGCCTGTAAGCGAGATTTCAACTCCATCTTTAAAGAGTTTTCTGCCTATGGTGTTGATTGTGAAGTGGTTAAACTCAAGCATGTTGTTCTTCGCATCATCGTTTGCGCCTTGCACTCTTCTGAAAAGTGACTTCATCCTTGCCTTTAGCTCAAGTATATTGTAAGGCTTAACTAAAAAGTCATCTGCGCCATATTCAAGCGCGAGTATCTTCTTAATCTCTTCCTTATTGTTAGTTGATATGATGATGGCAACATTCGATGCTCTTCTTATATCTTGGCATAGATTTAGACCGCTCTTGTCTGGCAAATCTATCTCCATAATTATTAAATTGTACTCGTTCGGCTTAAGAAGTTTTGATGCTTCTTCAGCACTATATGCAGTATCTATCAGATACTCATCTTGCTCAAGACTGTATTTTAGCCCCTGAACAAAGGTTTCATCACTATCTATAAGTAAAATCTTTTGCATATATACCTACCTTTTTAATACTCTCTTATCGCCAAGCCTCTTTGTTAAGTTTGTCTTATCAAAGTCCTCTAGCAAAGCAAGCGATATCTTCCTGTTTGACGAGATAAGGTCTCTGTACTCAGCAAGACTTATCTCTTGATTCTTATTTAAAAACTTAATTAGCTCTTCTCTCGCATCTAAGAAGGCCTTGTAGCTTATGAAGTCGTCTTGAAGCCTGTATATGCTCTTGCTTGCTTGCAAGTCTTGCAAAGCTTCAGATAAAAATTCATTATTAATCTTCATCTTCTCTTGGATTTCATCCTTTGTTATGCCTTCATATTTGCTGTCTTCAACCAATTTTAATACCATGTCCATGGACTTTTTGTCCTCATCTGAAAGACTTGGTGCGTAACCCTTGATTGAAACTAGCTCGCCATTTAATTCTAAGCTATCTTCTTTAAGTATAAGATCAAGCACATTCTCATAAAGTTTTTGATTGTTGTTAAGCTTCTTAAAGAATCTGTTCTTTATCTCTTCTTTGAATATTCCTCTTCTTAATGGATATTTTTCGTAATATTTATTTAAGTGAAGTATAAGTTCTTCGTTTATATCGTGAATGTATCTTAATGAGATTGGATATAGACCATTCTTTAGTTCATAAACAACTATAGTTCCTTCATCTGCTAAATCTTTTAGCTCTGAGTCTATTGACTCTTCTGACTTGCTAAGTAGTTTTGCAAGCTCTTTCTTGTTCAAGAAGTCTGTCTGTCTTGTGTAGATAAGATTATTTAGAACGTCTGTATCCGAACCTGTTTCGTTTATCTTAAACTCTTCAACCGCATCTTCGTCAAAACGTTTCTTCTTCTTTGGATTCGTCTCTAGCACAACGCCGCCTGCTATAGTCGACATTGGCGAGTAGAACCTTAGTATGAATCTATCAAGTCTCTTGCAAACTGTTTCACTCTCAAGTATTAGCTGTGCGTAGCCTTCTTCTCCTGGGTTAAGCACCTCTTTATCTAAAAGCACCACTTGGTCTTTAATACATTCAATCTTAACGTCTATAAGGTTGGTATTTTGAAGTGCATCAGGGTAGCTAATTACGCTGCCCCTATGTATATCTTCCTTCTTAACACCAGGGATATTTAGTGCGCATCTTTGTGAAGCATAAGCCACGTCTTCAGACTCTTGATGCACTTGTATAGATCTAATCTTAGTCTTAATTCTCTCAGGATATATCTCTATATCATCTTGTAGTGATAGCTGTCCATCCATAAGCGTGCCTGTTACTATGGTTCCAAAGCCAGATATAACAAAGACTCTGTCTATAGGTAGTCTCGGTGTATCGTTCTTCTCTTCCTTTTCAAAACTATCTGCATGCTTTTTAAGTATCGCTTTTATATCATCAATGCCTTCTAAAGTCTTGTTAGATACTCTAACTATCTCAGAGTTTTCAAGGAAAGTTCCTTTTAGTGAGTCTCTGATGTCTGATGTGACAAGCTCTATCCACTCCTCATCAACTAAGTCTGTCTTAGTAAGAGCAACGAAGCCATGCTTTACGCCAAGCATAGTAAGTATGTTAAGGTGCTCTATAGTTTGAGGCATAATACCCTCATCAGCAGCAATGACTAGCATAACAAGGTCCATGCCGCTAACGCCTTGCACCATATTTCTGATAAATTTCTCATGACCCGGCACGTCAACTATACCTACTCTTAAATCCTTTTCAAGATCGAAGTAAGTAAAGCCAAGCTCTATCGATATTCCTCTTTTTTGTTCTTCCTTAAGCCTATCTGTTTGTCTGCCAGTCAGCGCGCGTATTAAAGAAGTTTTCCCGTGGTCAACGTGACCTGCAGTTCCAAGTATTAAATGTTTCACTATCTCTCTCCTAGTATCCCCTTAAGTTCGCTTACAATAATTTCGTATTCTTCCTCGTCTATAGTTCTTAAGTCAAGAAGCACTTTGTCCTTATATATCCTTACAATTATAGGTATTTCAAGATGTCTAAGTTTTTCTTCAAGCTTTGCAGTAGATATATTCTTTGGCTCAATCTCAATCGCCTTAGACTTTATGAATTGATTAGGAAGTGAGCCTCCACCTACTTCTGATGCTGTTTCAACTACGCTCAGTTCAGCTCCTTTTATACCTTCAAGCATAGCTAATAGCTTTTGTGCTCTCTTCTCAATTGATTCATAGCTTTCTGTTATCATCTTTATAGTCGGTATTTCAAATGTTTTATTCTTGTCTATATAATAGTTTAGTATCGTTTCAAGAGCTGCTATAGTCATCTTGTCTACTCTAAGTGCTCTAAGCAATTGATTTTTCTTGATTTGGCTGATGTATTTTTCTTTGCCGACTATGATGCCCGCTTGTGGTCCGCCTAAAAGCTTGTCACCACTGAAAGTAACAACATCAACTCCACTTGCAACCGATTCCATAACAGTTGGCTCGTGTTCAAGACCGTAGTCCTCAAGATTGATTAAAACTCCTGAACCAAGGTCTTCTATAAGTGGCAAGTCTCCCTTTATACTAGCAAGTTCACTTGCATTAACGCTTTCAGTAAAGCCTAAAATTTTGTAATTTGATGTGTGAACCTTTAGTATAGCTCCAGTCTCTTCATTTATAGCATTTTCATAATCTCTTAGATGAGTCTTATTAGTTGTGCCGACCTCTCTAAGTGTCGCTAAGCTTCTTTCGCAAACATCAGGTATTCTGAATGATCCACCTATCTCTATTAGTTCGCCCCTTGAAGTGATTACTTCCTTGTTCTTGCTAAGCGTGTCAAGTACAAGCATAACAGCTGCAGCATTGTTATTAACTACAAGTGCTGCCTCTGCTCCAGTGATCTTCTTAAGCTTTTCTTCAATGTGGGAGTATCTTAGACCCCTTTCGCCTCTTTCAAGGTCGTACTCAAGATTTGAGTAGCTTGATAAGAGCTTCACAATATTTTCTTGAGCTGTTTTTGGAAGCTTTGATCTACCTAGATTGGTATGGATGATTACACCTGTCGCATTTATTACGGGTCTTAAGCTATAGCTTAGCTCATCTTCAAGCCTTTGTGCAACGTCCTTGTCAATATTTTTAAGTCTAGCTCTAAGCGAGTCTTCATCAAGTCCGTTCTTTATCGCTTCTCTCATCTCGTCTAAGATATTTCTTATAGTATCGTTAATAAGCCCAGCGTCGTGAACTTCGAATAATTTCTTAATCTCTTCATTCTCCATAACTTGATCAACGCCTGGTATCATTCTAAATAAATTCATATCACACCTACTTAATTAAAATATATTTATCGTCGAATTTTTTTGCTTTTGCAATTACGCCAACTCCAAATGGAAGATCTATCCTTTCCATGTATGTCTTTGCATCCTCTTCCGACAAGGATATTAGTAGTCCTCCAGAAGTTTGTGGGTCGAATAAAAGGTCCTCCATCTCCCTTTTTATCTCAGCATCTATCCTAAAGTTTTCACCAACGAAAATTCTGTTGTCATATGCACCTGCTGGCACAAGACCCATCATCGCATAGTCAAGAGCTCCCTTTAGTACAGGAAGTTTCTCTGTATAGATCTCAACGGTAACGTCAGTGTTTCTAAGCATTTCGTACACGTGGCCCATAAGTCCAAAACCTGTAATGTCTGTGCATGCATGCACATCAAGTCCTTCCATAGCGTCCTTTGCCTTCTTGTTAAGAGTCTTCATAACTAAAGTTGCCTCTTCTAAGGCCTCTTTATCACAGATGCCGCCCTTGACAGCAGTGTTAATTATTCCAAGGCCAAGTGGCTTTGTTAATATAAGGACGTCGCCATCTTTAACGCCAGTATTTCTAAGCACTTTGTCTGGATGAACAAAGCCTGTAACGCTCATGCCGTACTTAAGCTCGTCATCTTGAACAGTATGTCCACCTATTAGCAAGGCGCCTGCTTCCTTAACCTTGTCAAAGCCGCCCTTCAATATTAGCTTTAATACTTCTGGCGATAGACAGTTTGGAAAACACGATATATTCATCGCAAGTATAGGTTCACCGCCCATAGCATAAACGTCAGATAGTGAGTTTGCTGCTGCAATCTGTCCAAATGTGTATGGGTCGTCAACTATTGGAGTGAAGAAGTCCAAAGTTTCTATGATTGCTCTGTCTTCACTGACCTTGTAGACAGCTGCGTCATCGCTAGTCTCCAAGCCTACCAATAGATTTGGATCTGGTGCACTCTTTTCTAGTCCCTTTAATATTTGATCTAAAACCTCCGGTTTTACCTTAGCCGCTCAGCCAGATGTCTTAGCAAAACTTGTTAATTTTACATTTAAATCGTTATTCATGCAGTCACCTTCCGTTTACACTTATATATTCCTTAATATTTTTAAATTTATTCTCTCCAATGCCTTCTATGTTCATCACGTCTTCAATCTTTTTAAACTTCTTCTGCTCTCTGTAATCAATAAACTTCTGCGCAGTCTTCTCGCCTACACCAGGTAGCGTCATTAGCTCACTTAGACTCGCTTTGTTAATGTTGATCTTCTTAGTCTTAGTATCTATCGCCGTGCTAGTCATACCTTCTTCGCTAGACCCACTCTTTGATGGAACTATGATCCTCTCCTCATCAACAAGCTTTTCAGATAGATTAATCTGATCAATGTCAGCCTCATCAGTCAAACCGCCCGCCTCTTTAACAAGGTCGTCCATACGAGTGCCCGCCTTCATCTTGTATACACCAGGCTTTTTAATTTCGCCCGTTATGTGCGTGTATATGTATCCATCGTCCTCATCACTCTCATCATTTAAAGAGTCCTTCGCGCTTGAGTCATAAGCCTTTTGCACAGTAATACCATCATCACTAGTATTAAAGAAGTCTGTATTCATTACCTTTACAAATATTATAATAAGTGCGACTATAAGTACTATCTTAAGTCCCCTTTTAATTTTATCGATGTCCATAGAATCACCAGATATATTATACCATAAATTTGATAAAAATGAAATAACTTTGTGAACTTTTATTCATAAAGCTTTGTAATGCTTGCAATCACTTATACTTATATGCACTTACTGTCCATATTAAACATTGACTCGCAAAGCATATACTTAGAAGCCACATATATAGTGAGTGGCTTGCTATATATAGAGAAGCTTGCTATATAGTGACAAGCTTGGCACCATAAACATAAAAAAAGGCTATAGACTAAGTCTATAACCTATGTGGTGGAGATGATGGGAGTCGAACCCATGTCCGAAAACCCTTCCTAAAGAACTTCTCCGAGCGCAGTTTCTTATAAAGTTTCACTAAGACCAATTTAAGAAACAAAACAAAATCTTAGCTAGCTTTAAAATAATCTTTTAACTTTTAAGCTTGGCTAAAAGATCTTCTCGTCTAAGTTGACCCAATATAAAGCCGTACGAGAAAACTCTATATTGAGAGTTGCCTAACTAGGCAGCGTATGCAAAATTATTGTTTTCTGCGTTTATATTTTTTTGACAGATGTAACGTATCCATCAATCCGGCTCGCTATTCTAAATTCCAAATCCCCGTCGAAACCAAATTCATCCCCGTGGTATTTAATTATTACCCAGAAGGCTCTAATACATAACAAGGTAGCTTAAGGCGCACAAGGCACCCATAGCTATATTTCCTTTTGATATATTCTGTATGTTATATTAATCTTTGCTCCAAAGCTTTCAACGTCGTTCATCATGTCTCTATTGTACTCCCAAATTGTCGAACCTTCAAGCTCTGTGTAGCCCTTCTTAAGTGCGTTAAGATATGTCTTTAAATACATTACGCTAGTAACGCCCTTCTTTCTATACTCTGGCACTACGAATAAAACAAAGAATCTAATTCTGTTTATTTTTCTTTTGTAATACAAGAATTTCAAGAAACCAAATGGGAACAATCTTCCATTCATCTTCTTAATAGCTTGATTATAGTCTGGCAGTGTTATATTAAAACCGATTGGCTCGTTTGTCTTATTGTCTCTAGCTATGAAGATAAGCTCTGAATCGGCAAACGGTACTAGCTGCTTAACTATCTTTCTTATCTCTTCTTCTCTTGGCGGTGCAAAGTCGTCCCACTCGCGCGGTAAGGCTCTCTCTAGCACATGCATTATGTCCATAGCGTCCTTATCAACATTCGTAAGGTCTATGTTGTCTACTCTAAAGTCGAATTTTTTCATTGCATATGGAACTAGCTTTTCATATCTATCTATGTCGGCGTTGCCTATGGTGTCTTTGTATGCGTAACAGTCAAAATACTTCTCAAAGCCATACTTAACGAAGTAGTCGTTGTAGTACTTTTTATTGTATGTGTTCATAATGAATGGTTGTGCGTCGAAGTTATCTATGATGAAGCCTCTGTTGTCTTCGCCGCCTGGTAGTGATAGAGGCCCCTTGACCTTTGTCATGCCATGCGACTTTAAAAACTCTATGGCCTTATCAAGAAGTGCCTTTGCATACTCGTAGTTCTCCTTGCATTCAAATAATGAGATGTAGCCTTCCTTGTATCCATGATGCTTATTAAGAATGTTGTTTACTCCAACTAAAAGTCTGCCTACCACCTTTTCATCATCGTAGCAGATGTACTTTGTGTTTGGGCCTGCTTCGTTAAGGTCGTTGTCAACGCCTTGAACGTACTTTTTATAGTCCGCTCTTAGTGGCGGCACGAAATTTTTATCTCCTTCGTAATTTTCATAGATAAAGTCCACGAAATCATTAAGTGTTTTCTTATCGTTAACTTCTTTAATCGTTATCAAGGTAAGCACCTCTTCTTTCTTTTAAATAATCATACACGTCTTGGCTCAAAAAGTTCTTCACAGCTATAAAATCTGTTTTAAATTCCTCTCTAACTTTTGATGCGCTGACGTATTCACCGTCAATCATTTTTCTATCTATAAATACAGCTTCAAGGCCGTATTGTGAAAGTATACTCTTCATCATCTCATTGTACTTTTCAGTAACTTTGTCATTGGGCTCAGTGCCGAAGTACCTCTTTTTGATATTTAAGTCCTTCGCAATATGCCTTGCAAATATCTTTGCATCAAGCTCTGTATATACCTTTAGCTTATCTGTATCCTTCTTTAAAAAATATGTTGGAAAGGTCAATCTAGATATGATGTAAGGCCCTGATTTAAAGACGTGAACTCTTTCATTGTCTTGATAATGCTTTTTCACTATCTCATATCTGTCCTTAGTACTAAAGTATGATGCATCTTCTTCTAAGACGAAGATGATTAAGTCTCTATCGTCTTCCAAAGCCTTGTCTACTAAGTACTCATGACCAAGTGTTAGTGGATTTGCATTCATAACGATGGCGTTATACTCTTTATAGTCAAGCTCACTTCTTATGCTTTGGATCCAGTCTCTGTACTTAAAGAAGCCACCTTCTAGCAAAACAACGTCTTCTGTCTTTTCTATCGCATCCATAGACAAGGAAGTGAATATACCCTCGTTCTTTGTCTTTGTAAATACAAAGTAGTTTCTATATCCCTTATTAATAATCTCTTCAAGAGCGCTATTGATTAAATCAATAGCCAAGCCCTCGCCTTGATATTTATCGTCAATGTAGAAGAATTTGATTAGATTCTTCTTTACTGATACAGTTGCAACTATATTAGCATTGTCTCTTATGATGAAGCTTGCATCAAGATCTTCATAAGCCACATCACGCAAGGCTAGGAAGTCAATAAGTTCTTTCTCACTTGACGAGCCTTTTATTAGTCTATCTACATAAAACATAATTAGTCCACTATAATGCCGCCGCCTACAACAGTTCTGCCGTCGTATATAACAAGGCTTTGCGAAAGAGTAATCGCTCTTTGCGGCTCTTCAAAATTAACTGTGTAAGTTCCATCGTCATTTTTCTTTACTTTTGCTCTCTCATCGCTAGACCTGTATCTAACTTTTGCAGTGTAGACCTTGTCTTCATCAATCTCATCAATAGAGATAAGGTTCACATCTTTTATAAGAGCAGTCTTTTTGAATAAGTCCTCTTCTGGTCCAAGAATGATCTCGTTATTTACTGGGTCAATCTTTGTTACAAAGGCTCTTTGTCCTAAGGCGACATTAAGCCCACGCCTTTGACCTATGGTGTAGTTTCTAATACCATCGTGCTCGCCTAAAACTTTGCCACTCTTGTCTTTAATAAGACCCTTCTTGCTAATATTTTCAGAATATTTATTTAAAAATGCTTTGTAATCATCATTTGCAATAAAACAAATCTCTTGCGAATCCTTCTTATTGTATACAGGTATGCCAGCTTCCTTGGCAATGGCTCTAGTTTTATCTTTGTCCATGGCGCCAACTGGGAATATCGCATCCCTTAACTGATCTTGCTTTATATTGTATAGAAAATAGCTTTGATCTTTTCTAATATTGGATGATTTTTCTAAGTAGTGAATTCCACCCTCTTCATACTTCTCAACATAGTGACCTGTTGCAATAAAATCAGCATCAAAATTCTTCATCTCGTCGTGAAATCTCTTAAACTTGATGTTCTTGTTGCAGAATATGCAAGGGTTTGGTGTATGGCCAAGCTCGTACTCTCGTATGAAGGGCTCTATAACCTTCTCCTTGAAGTCATCTTTATAATCAACGACATGGTGCTCTATGCCAAGGTACTCAGATACTCTCTTTGCATCCTCTATCATCTTTGTGTAATTATCTTTAATAATATCGTCGCACAAATTAAACGTAATAGCTACAACATCGTAACCTTGCTTTTTTAATAAATATGCGCTAACGGAGCTGTCTACCCCGCCCGATAAAGCTATTAAAACTCTCTTCAAACTATTTCGTCTCTCTTTCTATCAAATCAACTAAATCTTTAGCTAATCTTCTAAGTTCATCCTCATCTTCGCCTTCAAGCATTACCCTTAGAAGCGGCTCAGTGCCTGATGGTCTGATGACAACTCTCATATCAGGATTATTCTTTGTTAAATCATCTATAGCGTTTTTAACGCTTGCTATGTCTAAAACTTTATTCTTAATATCGTTACTTACCTTTGCATTTAAAAGCACTTGTGGATATGTTTTCATAAGTCCGTTTAGTTCAGCAGCTGTCTTTTTTAGCTGGGTCATGGCATTGATTAGGAAGATAGCGCTTAGTAGACCATCGCCAGTATTTTGATAATCCTTTAATATTATATGTCCGGATTGCTCTCCGCCAAGTGATAAGTCGTCCTTAATTAGTTCAGCTAAAACATATCTATCGCCAACACTTGTTACATCAAGCTCTACGCCGATACTATCTAGGTACTTTTTAAGGCCAATATTTGACATTATAGTCGCAACAAGTTTATTCTTCTTAAGCTTATCATGCTTTTTCAAATATGTCGCAAGCGCCGCAAGTATATGATCTCCGTCCATAATCTTGCCTTCATTATCAACTACTTGCAATCTATCCGCATCTCCATCGAAGGCAATGCCGATGTCAGCTTTCTCTTCTTTAACAGTTTCTATAAGTGACTCAAGATGTGTTGAGCCGCAATTTAGGTTGATGTTTCTACCGTTTGGCTCGTCATGAATATATATCATCTCAGCTCCAGATCTATCAAGAACTTCCTTCGCAGTCACGTAGTTCGCGCCATTAGACATATCGCAAACTATCTTTAGACCTGTGTAATCCTTCATAAGCGAGCGCAAATAATCAGTATAAGCTGTCTTATCTACCTCGTCAGTGATATATCTACCAAAGTGGTCCGCCTTCTTAAGCTCCTTATCCTCCAGCATATTTGTTTCAATAGCTTCTTCAACTTCATCTGCAAGCTTGTAACCATGCTTATTAAAGACTTTGATGCCGTTGTATTCATATGGATTATGTGAAGCAGATACAACTATACCGAAAAGTGAATCATTTTTGCTGATTATATAGCTTGCTTCTGGTGTAGATGTTACGTTTAAATCGTATACATCAAGTCCCATAGATGTGATGGCTGCTGCAAGTGATAGCTTAATCATATCCTTTGACTCTCTTGTATCACTCGCGATAAAGACCTTCTTGCCCTCTCCATCCATAAAGTAGTCAGCTATATATTTTCCAAGTTTGTATGAAAATTCACTCGTTAAAAACTCTCCAGCGACGCCTCTAACGCCGTCTGTTCCAAATAATTTCTTCATTCTTCTTCCTCCATATATTGTTTAAGAAGTGGGAGCAAAGTTTCTCTATCGTTCTCAAGCTCCCCAAGACTCACTTTCTCCTTAATTTTGCCAAGCGCGCTTTTAAATTTCTTACTTGGCTTGTATCCCATGGCAATCAAATCATCGCCACTAACCGCAAGTTTTAACACACCACTGTCGTCCAAACTTGCCTCTATCTCTTTTATGTAAGATGTAAATTTATTTATATTGTCAAGCTCCCTACCAGGTCTCGTAGCAACAGTATCAGCCCTAATTAGGTCAAGGTAGCGATAGATATTGTCCTTGCCATAATAATTATAAAGCCTTCTTACAGCCTTGATACCAAAGTTTGGGTCCTGCTTCATATGCTTTAAAATAAGGTCATGAACTAGTTTTATAGTCTTTTTATCATAATTAAATTTTTTCAAAATATCAAGTGCCATCTCGGCGCCGACCTTGTCGTGATCGTAGTAGTGCGACACAGACCCCTCTTCAGAGCGTGTCAATGGTTTTGCAACGTCATGAAATAGAGCCGCAAGACGTGTAGCAAGGTCCTTTTCAGTAGCTTCCACCGCCTTCATAGTATGCGTAAATAAATCATAGCTATGATAAGGATTGTTCTGGTCGTAATTAAACTCTCTATCTATATCAGGTAAAACTTCCTTTAATAGTCCTAAATCATGCATAAGAGTAAACGCGTAATGAGCATTGTCAAGAAGCAAAATCTTATTAAACTCCTCTCTGAACTTATCCATAGAAAGAGTTTTTACATAAGGTGCATATTTCTTCGCAGCCTTAAAAGTCTCTCCTTCTATCTCAAAGCCGAGCTTTGCGGCAAAACGCACTAAGCGAAGTATCCTTAAGTAGTCCTTGGCAAAGCTTTCGTATGGATCAATCACTGTTCGTAAAATTTTAGCGTCGAGGTCCTTCTTGGCATCCAGAAAATCATATATCTTCTTGTTCTCATCCATGAGCATGGTGTTGATGGTGAAGTCGCGCCTAATAAGGTCATCCTTGACATCGTCTGTAAAACTTAAAGTGCTCGGGTGCCTACCATCGCAGTAATCATCTTCGCGTCTAAAAGTAGTTATCTCTACCGAAGGCTCGCACTTAATCTTAACAGAGCCATAGTTCATAAACTTAGTATCAAGCTCATAGTCACTTAAAAGACCAGCCACTTCCTCGGGTCTCTTTGCAGTACATATGTCGATATCATAGACATCCTTGCATAGCAAATAGTCCCTCACAGCACCTCCAACAATGTATGAGGAACCCTTCAAGCTTTTCAATACATCAATCGCGTAGTCTAAATTTTTCATAATATAAAGAATTATACCATATTTGTAAGAAAAAATCAAAATTACAAAAAGAAAACAGCCACATAATGATGTAGCTGTTAATCAATTATAATATCTCTTTTAACTTTTCGCTCTCATATAGGCAATAATCTTCTACTCTATCGACTTCGTAATCGAACTCACTTATCACCTTATTGAGTAATTCTTTGTTCTTAATCGATGTAGCTAAGCTGTTGCCACATGATGAAGAAAGATCTCTAGGTGTCGGTATAATTAGTGACTCGATGCCTAGTTCTTTAAGTTTATTGTTTAACATCAGGCACGACGATATTGAATAGAATGTTACTATGACAACATTACTTTGTTGCTGTAAGTTCAAAGTCTTCTCCGTCTTTTTTAACTGCTACTGTGTAGCCAGCGTTTTCTAGCATTCTTGTAACATTTTCTTTAGCAACTTCTATGTCAACTAGTACTGTGAAGTTCTTTGTGCCTTTATCTGCTTCGTTCTTTGCTAATATAACTGGTTCTGGACAAGAAAGTCCTCTTGCATCTACTACATTATTTGCCATTTTGAGTACCTCTCTTTCTTTCAGCTATGATATAGCATGCTGCTAATGCTACTACAACAAGACCTACTACTACAGCAATTTTACCTGATGGTGTTGCTCCCTTGCCTGATGAAGCTAGACCAAAGTTGTGTGATGCTGCAGCTCCGCAGATAAGACCGATAACTGTCATGAATGCGTCTGTGTCACCTTGTGAAGCTAGTATTGTTTGTCTGATTGGGCAGCCTCCAAGTAATACCGCTGTTAGACCAACTAGTGCCATGGATAAGAAGTTCCATAGGTGTTCTGTGTGAGCAATTGGTTGTTCAGCAAAGCCAAACTTGAATTGTCCAAGTGCCATGTTTAATACTGCGTTTGCTACAACTATACCTACTATACCATATAGGAAGTGGAAGTCTTTGATTAAAACTGCGTCTCTAAAGCCTGCAGCTGTACAAAGTCTTGTTCTTTGTAAGATTGCTCCAACTATAAGGCCTGCGCATAATGACATAACAAGTGGTGCATGCATTGAGCCTGGTCCTTTTTCTGAGAAGTGAATGAACATAGGCTTAGCTATTGCTAGTACTAAAAGCAATACTGCGAATATTGGCATAATAAGTCCTGATAATTTTGATTGATTATGGTTTCTACCAAGTGAGTAACCTTTTTTAATAAATACAATACCTACCAATATACCGCCAATGAAGCCTAGTAAACCTACTACTGCGTTCATGTCTCCTGCGCCGATTCTTAGAAGCATTCTAAGTGGGCAGCCTAAGAACACAAGTGCACCTATCATCATTAAGAAACCATATACAAAACGAAGTGCTGGGTTTGAACCACCCTTTGCTCTAAATTCGCCTGTAGCTATGGAAATGATGAAAGCTCCTAATACAAAACCGATGATTTCTGGTCTTATATATTGAACTGCGGCTGCATTGTGCAAGCCTAAAGCTCCAGCTATGTCTCTAAAGAAACATGCAATACAGATACCCATGTTACCAGGGTTTCCGAAATGCATCAATAAGGCTCCGATTATACCGATGATGGCGCCTCCAATGAAGATCATTAAATTTTGTTTTTTCTTCATAATATCCCTCCTTTATATGAGTATACCATAACTTAAGCAAGCTTTTGTGCTGTATAAAATAATTTTATAGTTTTACACTAAAGTATAAGAATTTATTATCAATATTTTTTATACTGAGGCCCCTAATTATTAAATATTTTTATAATTATTGAATATGCCCTACTAATGAGATATAATCAAGATGACATAAGGAAAAAAGAATTAGAGGAGTGAATTATGCATTACATAGGTATTGATATAGGATCAACTGCATCAAAGGCTGTTATCCTAGACGAAGAAAAAAAGAATATTTTGCACGAAAAGATCATGCCAAGTGGCTGGAACAGTAAAGAGACTGGTGAAGAAATTAAAAATTGGATCAAATCACTAGGCTACGAAGATGAAGATGTTAGTATCACTGCGACTGGCTACGGTAGAATCAGTGTGCCTTACGCTAACAAAACTGTTACTGAGATAACTTGTCACGCTAAGGGTGCTTACTTTTTGAATCCCGAAGACATGACTGTTGTTGACATAGGTGGCCAAGATACTAAGGTTATACTTGTACAAAACTCTAATGTCATGGACTTCATCATGAACGACAAATGCTCTGCAGGTACTGGTAAGTTCTTAGAGGTTATGGCTAACAGACTTGGTCTATCCTTACATGAGATGTTCGAGTTTGCAAGCAGAGGTCAATCTGTAAACATATCATCAGTATGCACTGTCTTTGCTGAATCAGAAGTAATCTCGCTTATGGGCAAAGGCACTCCACGTGAAGACATTGCAAGAGGCGTTGTTGACTCTATCGTTAAAAAAGTTTCTGCACTTGCTAATAGAAAGAACACAACTGATAACTACTTCTTAACAGGTGGTTTTTGTGACTCACCATTTACTGTTGACTTACTAAGTAAGAAGCTAGGCGCAGAAGTTAAGACTCATAAAGACGCAAGATTTGCTGGAGCTATAGGCGCTGCACTGCTAGCTTAACTATGATAGATATAGAGTTCTTCAAGGATTTAAGGCGCAATGCATATGTAGACGCAGTAACTTTAAAGCTAACAAAGAACAATGTCCTTGGCTACTTTGCAAAAGACATTGACGAAGCTTTCCTTATGAGCTACGGCCTTGTATGCTACCCCATCGGCTCAACTGATACAGAGATATTAGCCTACGGAGACTACGTAACTTGTGACATGATCAGTGCGACAACTATATACATGACTACTAAAAAGTGTCCACTTATCTACTCTTCAAAAATGTTTATTATTGAAAAGATATGCAAGAGGTTTACTGAAGTCTTTACTTCAAACTGCGATAGGCTAGTCTACGAGTTTAGTTGTGATATCGCAGCAAGCGATATTGATAGCGTTATTAAATCTGTTTATGGCTTTAAATTCGATGAGAAGAAGTATAAAGAGAACAAGAAAATATTTTCTAAAATTGATGAGCTCTTAGAAATTATAAAAGAAAAGATTGAGCCCTATGAGTACAACATCGTTAAGTACTACATAAGATATGTGCATGATCTTGAGAAAAGGGTTAAAATCTTAGAAAAAGTTTTAGAAGATAATATTAACGGCATTAATAAAAATAAAGATAAATGTATTAATGTAGCATGTCCAGAAATAATTCTGGATGAAATCAAGGGCCCTATATGCGAGAGCTATAAAGGCATTGACCTTGCTCCGAAGGGCTGCATATTAAAAGGAGGACAAAATGGATAAGAATCATGAAATGTGGAACAAGCTAGGCATGGACGTTGAAAAACATGATATGCTATGTGAAGTTTTACCAGGAGCTTTTGGAGACGTGTTCCTAAGCCAAGAAAACAGACCAAAGGGTATGGACTACTGGAACATGGTAGTTGGCGACATACACGGTATAAGACCAGCTGAATTAATCGAACACCAAAAAAACGGTGGCAAGGTAGTTGGAACGTTCTGTATACACGTACCTGATGAAGTACCTATAGCTGCAGGAGCAATCGTTACAGGTCTTTGCAGTGGATCACAATTCTGGGTACCAGGAGGAGAAAAGAAACTTCCTACAGCAACTTGCCCACTAATCAAAGCATCACTAGGTGCAAGATTTGACAGAACTCAACTTGCCCACTAATCAAAGCATCACTAGGTGCAAGATTTGACAGAACTTGCCCATTCTTCAGAATAGCTGACCTATTCGTTGGAGAAACAACTTGCGATGGCAAGAAGAAAGCTTGGGAAATACTAGCAGAAGATGCACCAATGTACATCATGGACATACCTCAAATGAAAAGAGACGAAGACTTCGAGAAATGGGAACAAGAAATCAAACGCTACATCAAGAGAGTCGAAGAACTTACAGGTAACAAAGTTACTGAAGAAAGTCTAAGAAAGGCTATACATATTGTAAACAACAAGAGAAAAGCATTAAAGAGACTTAACGAATTTAGAAAGAACGACCTAATCCCAATAAGCGGCAAGGACGTTCTAGTTATCACTCAAGTTGCTTTCTATGACGATCCAGAAAGAACTACACAAATGATCAACAAGCTTTGCGACGAACTAGAAGAAAGAGTTAAAAACAAAGTTTCAGTTTATAAACCAGGTGCAAAGAGAATACTTCTTACTGGTACACCACTTTCAATACCTAACTGGAAGATGCACCACATCATCGAATCACTTGGAGCAGCTGTTGTTTGCGAAGAAATGTGTACAGGTATTCGTTACAGCCACGAACTTGTTAAAGAAGAAGATGGTGCTGATATGGATACAATGGTTAAAAACCTTGCAAAGAGATACCTTGGCAGCATAAACTGTGCTTGCTTCACACCTAACCATGCAAGAATCGACGACATCGTAAGACTTGCTAAAGAATACAAGGCAGACGGAGTTATCGACCTTAACCTTAAGTTCTGTAACCTATATGACACAGAAGGTTACTTCGTAGAAAAAGAACTTAACAAGCTAGGTATACCAGTTATGGGTATAGAAACAGACTACACAGATGAAGACGCTGAACAATTAAAGACAAGAATCGGTGCCTTCATAGAAATGCTTGGCTAAAATGAAAGAACTTAGGCAATACATTCTCTTAGGAGATTCCGAAACAGCATCAAAGCTGTACTACCTTCTTAAGGATAATGGTCTTGAAGTAACCATAGCGCCGACACCAAGAAATGCAGACCATTGCTGCGGACTTTGCATCATATACCAAGCACAAGACAAAGAGAAGATAGCTATGCTTGCAGAGCAAAACTCTATAAAGATAGATAGGTTTTGGGAAGACATCGTAAGAGATGATCCAAATAGAATGAGATTTTGCTAAGAGAAACTAGAGTTTAGATAATATAAAAGCACTCGTATAAAACGAGTGCTTTCTTTATATTTCTATATGACTAATAAACTTTACTAAGAATGATTAGTCCTATGAAGTTTGCGATGTAGAAGTAAAATTTTCTTATCTTGTGCCTGAATACAAACATTGCAGCAAAGCCTCCTAGTCCTCCGCCTGCCATGCTAAATAAAAGAAGTACAATTTCTGGCACTCTCCATCCGTGGAAGGATGCTTTTAGCTTGTCATATGCGTACAATAGAAAGGCTATGACGTTTGTTCCTAAAAATATTATTCGTCCAAATGTTTTTATTATGTTTAAAATTAGTCCCATACTACTCTCCTATCGCTCTATTTACATCTATCGCCTTTATAAGCAATATGTCTTGTGCGCCTTCATTAACTACTCTACTTGCTTGTGCTGTTGTAATCCTTTCGAATATTCTACGTGCCTCTCTACCATTGCCAAAGTTTTTATCTTTGTGTTGGACTAGGTATTGGAAGTGCTTTGATACTTCTTCTAAGGCGTCTTGGTCTATCTCGTAGTGCTGCGAAGTGCATATGCGTTTGAATATTTCTACTAGCTCATTTGCGTTGTAATCTGGAAACTCTATAATCTCGCCTATCCTGGAGCTAAGTCCAGGGTTTACATTTAGTAGATCGTTCATCTCTTTTGTGTAACCTGCAAAGATAACGACTAGCTTGTCACGATTGTTCTCCATCTCTTGTATAAGTGTGGCTATGGCTTCTGAGCCGAAGTCTTGTGAGCTAGTGCCTACTAGTGAGTATGCTTCATCTATGAATAAGATGCCGCCGTAGGCTGACTTGCATATGTCTTGTGTTTTAGGACCTGTCTGGCCAATATATTGACCAACTAGCTTTGATCTATCTGCCTCTACGAACTTTTCTGCGCTTAGTGCGCCCATTTGATAAAAGATCTTGCCTAGTATTCTTGCAACTGTTGTCTTACCTGTGCCGGGATTTCCTGTAAAGACCATGTGATATGACTTAGTGCTTGTCTTTATGCCTTTTTCTTCAAGCATCTTGTTATATATCATTTGATTTTTTAACTCTTCAACTTTGCGCTTAACTGGCTCAAGTCCGACTAGTTTATTAAGCTCTTCCATGGCTTCTTCTATGCCGTCTCTTCCAACTTTGCTTAGATCGACTCCAAAGTCTACCGAGCTTAGTGTTGTTAGTTCTTCTTTTGAAACGTTCTTGCCTGCAACTCTTAGTGCTTTCTCTTTGATGGCATCTTCGATTATGCTTCTTGCGCTTCTACCATTGCCAAAGTCCTCTTGTGCTTTCTCGGCTTCTATCCTCTTTAAGAAGGCTTTTCTTCCATCTTCTGATAATACAAAGCGGTTCTTCTTTGCATATAGCTCTGCTATCCTTAATAAGTCTTGCTCTTTATAATCTTCGAAGTAGATCTCCATGTTGATTCTTGACTTAAGCCCTGGATTCGTCTTAAGCAACTCTCTCATCTCTTTTGTGTAGCCCGCAAGTATGACGATGAACTTGTCTCTATGGTCTTCCATGGCCTTAACTAGTGTGTCAATTGCTTCTTTACCAAAGTCATTCTCTCCACCACGTGCAAGTGCGTACGCCTCGTCTATAAACAATACGCCGCCCATCGCTTCTTCAATCTTCTCCTGTGTTTGCTTAGCTGTTGCGCCTATATATTGTCCAACTAGGTCTGAACGGTCTACTTCAACGAGCTGACCCTTTTCAAGTATACCAACGTCTCTAAAGATATCACCTATAAGTCTTGCAACTGTTGTCTTACCTGTTCCCGGGTTTCCGTAGAAGGCAAAGTGGTAGCTCATCTTGTTCTCGTTTACTATGCCTTGCTTCTCTCTCATCTGTTCGAACTCGATTTGCTTTATAATCTTATTAACTTCTTCCTTAACACTATCAAGACCAATCATATCATTTAGCTTTTTAAGGTCTTCTTGCAAGGCTGACTGTGCTGTTTCTTTCTTAGCAGCTTCGCTCTTGGTCTTTTGCAAGAATGCACTTGCTGCGTCGCTCTCTTTGGAGTTTGGACGCGTCATCATTATCTTCCTAGCAAGTTTTTTAAGCTTATCATACTCACCGACTCTATAATAAAAATCAAGCTTTAAAGACTCAAAGCCCTTGTCTGGATAGGAGTCGATTGTACTCCCAATTTCATTGTACTCGCGATCGACTAAGAGATGCATAAATTTTAGCTTGTCAAAGCCTTCGTTTCTAGCATATAAATTCTCAACTATAGTGTAGATTCTCTTAAAGTCTTCGTCATTCTCGCTTTCAAAATATATCTCAAGCAAAAACTGGTAGCACTTAAAGTCTTTATCAGTTTCCTCTTCTAGTAATCTTACCGCCTCGTCTTTTTCGCCCTTCATGTAAGAAGCTTTTGCTAAGAAGTAAGCATAAGTAGCTTTGCTCACCTCGTCTTTATGCTTTTCTAAGTAAGGAAGGAAAGTCTCTACGCCACCTGAGTTAAGTCTAGCGTTTAATCTCTCATCCATGCTGCTAGCGTTTGAAAATAAATTCATATCCATCTAATTATCACCTGCGTTTTGGTCTCTTCTCACCACTTAGTTTGCTTTGTAGAGCCCAAATAAATTTGTTTGTGCCAGCTATCATCGCACCATTAGCTAAATAGCCTTCCACTTTCATAAATGTTTTCACTAAGTATATGTCTGCAGCAAATACTCCAAGTGCAAAAAGCTCAGAGTTCAATATTGACTTCATAAAAGGTAAGATGAAGGAAATAATCGCAGTTATAATTTTTAATACTGGAGTTTCTACTAAAAGTAGTGCTAAAACTCCGAGTATCTTCCATATTAGTTCAACTGGCTCTGTCTTTTTAAGTAAATCCTTTGCATTTTGTAGTAAGTTTGTATATACTTCATCATTATCATAAGAGATCGCCTTTTCCATATTTGCGATGTAGTTATAAACATCTTTCTTCGTTGTTAAATAACAGTTGTCTTCGTAAGGGACTGCGTACTCTAAAGCTTTTTTATAATACATCCTTGCTACTTCATTTTTTAAATTTGCATTGGATATTATATAGTCATATGGTTCAACTGTTAAATATCCATGGAAGGTATCAATATCTCCACCTAATTTATATGCAGCCTCGTAAAATTCAATAGCTTTATCTAAATCGTTCTTACACTCATAGTATACACCCTTTATAAAGTGTGCATATACCGAATTTTTATCTTTTATTGGCTCGTATACAATCTTATACATTTCTTCAAGGTATCTTTTATCATTAGTGTAGGTGCACAAAACAAGCAAGCTATAAGCAGCATCATAATCTTTATCTTCTATAGAAAAGATCTTGTAGTAAGCATCTTTAGCACTATCGTACTCTCCTCTATTTTTATAATAGTCGCCAAGTGCTTTCCACACAGCTGGATACTTTGGAGTAGCCTTTATCGCCTTGTCAATGAGTCTATATGCTTCATTGTCATCATAGCCCATAAGGCCTCTAGCTTTCTCAAGCGCCTCATCAACTGTCATAGAGCTGTCATTATTATTTGATTTAGGCTGTGGTCTTGGACTTGGCTGTGGTCTTGGCGCATTTTGATTATTAGCTCCCCTCTCAGCCTTCCTTTGCTCACTAAGATTGTAGATATAATCATTGTAAGCCTTCTCATCTTCAAAGATTGGCATAGCTTCATTGATTAATTTAACCATCTCATCAGCTTTGTCCCTTTTTTCTTTTAGAGGGTTTGATGTTCTTGAAGTCCACGTTCTAAGCTCTTCATGAAGATAGTCTGCAATCTCTTGCCTTTTAAAATCTTGATTTATATTTAATAATCTATAATAATCTTTCATCTCTGCACCTACTCAATATTTAGATTGTTAATCTTGTTTGCCTTTTCCATAACCTCTTGCTTGCTAAGATTAGCTTTTCTTTCAAGCTCTTCTACTCTCCATTTAATGCCTGTTGTTACGTCCAAAACATCAACACAGATAATGCCGTTGACATCGTAGCTAAATGTGATTTCTATACCAGCACCAGCTGATCTTTGCGCTTGAGGCAAGTGTACATCAGTCTCTCCTATGATATTAACATACTCTATGTCTTTATCTTCACCTTCGCAAATCCTGATTTTGATGATCTCTTGATTATCTTCTACAATATTGAATGATGCAGTAAATGAAGCTGGTAGAGGACTGTTTTTAGGTATGATTACAAAGTTTTCTTCTTTACCAGAGTCGACGTTATTTGCAATAGTTCCTAGAGCGTGTGAGTTAACGTCTATGATGTTTACGCCTTTGATATTTTGATCAGATGTATCCGCACCCTTAAGTAGATGTGCTTGTATAGCCGCACCCATGGCAACGACTTCATCTGGATTTAGCTCGAATGATGGCTTCTTGCCCATGAACTCTTCGACCATCTCTCTAACAAGCTTCATTCTTGATGATCCCCCTACGAAGATGGTCTTGTCTATGTCGTCTTTAGTCATATCTGCATCTTCTAGTGTAAACATCATCATAGTAAGTGTCTTCTTGACATCTTCTTCTATAAGTGAGTTGAATAATTCAAGTGTTATCTCGATTTTATCTCTAACACCGTCGCTGTTAATAATGATGTTTGTCTTTGCCTTTGATGAAAGCGCCTTCTTCGCCTCTTCAACTTTTTCACGCAAGTCTTCTATCGCATACACGTCTTCAGATAAGTCAACGTTGTGCTTTTCTTCAACATAGTTTAGTACATATGCAAGAAGTGCATTGTCGAAGTCAAAGCCGCCTAGTTCACGGTTACCGTTTGTAGCTATAACTCTAAAGTTACCATCTTTAAGCTCCATAATAACAACGTCAAAGGTGCCTCCTCCAAGGTCGTATATCATGATGTTTTGGTTTTGTGAATTTTGATTGATACCATATGCAAGGGCTGCTGCAGTAGGCTCATTGATAATCTTAAGAACCTTTAGACCAGCCATGTTTCCGGCGTCTTGTGTAGCTTTTCTTTGAGCGTCAGTAAAGTAAGCAGGAACAGTAATAACCGCTTCAGTGACTTCCTCTCCCAAGAAATCTTCCGCACTCTTCTTCATTTTCTTAAGTATAATGGCAGAGAGCTCTTCTGGAGAGAACAGCTCATGGTTCTTGTCACTAAACTTGTATGAAGGCTCTCCCATATGCCTTTTTATATAGGAAACAGTATCCTCTGGACTGATTAGAGCCTCCTCTTTAGCAGCGTTACCTACTACAACTCCATCATCTTCAAAAAATATTACAGAAGGTGTTGTACGTCCTCCTTCACTGTTTGGTATTACCTCTGGCTTGCCATCTTGATTTACATAAGCAACGCACGAGTTTGTTGTGCCTAAATCTATACCAATTTCCATATAATAACCACCTTTCAAAACAATTAATCTCACTATTATTATAGTTCATATCGCAAAAATAAGCAACAATTATATGCCTTTTAGCTTTAATTATTCTCTTTAAGGCAATAAAAAAGTAGATGCTATAAAACATCTACTTATAATTTATTGAACCTTAGGTCTTTTCTCGCCAAATAATCTAGATCTAAACTTCCACTTCGATATGCTCTTACCCGCAAGCCTTGCTCCGTTGTAAAGGTAGCCTCTTGTGCCTGATCTAAATAATGTTAAGACTATGAATACAATAACTGCTAGCTTCGCATAGTCGTTAGATAAGATTGCAATCATAAACTTAGTAAAGCCTTTGACCTTTAGTAAGTGCTGAGGTCTGAAGCTTAGGAATAGCATGTACGCAAGATATAGGTCAATAAGGAATAAAATTATACCTTTAAACCAATTTTGTCCACGCTTTTTAAGAAGAGCCTTGGCATCTTGTATCTTTTCCTTGTATAGTCCATCTTCCTTAGTATTAAGAGCTCCTTGCATAGCATCAATAAAGTCTAGTACATCTTTCTTAGTTGTTAAGTACTCAGTATCGTTAGTTCCGAAAGTATACAATCTACCCTTTTCATAATAAGCATTCGCAATGTCATTTTTTAAGTTAATATTGCCAGGTCCAAATAGTTTTGGATCTACTGTAAGTTCAGTATTTATTGTATCCTTACTGCCAACGACCTTGTAAGCCTCTTTAAAGTGACTTATACCAAGATCGTAATTTCCAATGAGCAAATTATACTTAGCATTGATAAAATGCGCATACGCATCGCTCTTGTCCTTTATAGGTGGATATATGATATTATACATAGCTTCACCTTCACTAACGTTAGAAGCGTCACAATATATCAAAAATAAATTATACGCCGCGATATAGTCGTTAGGAACAAAAGTAAAGACTTTCCTAAAAAGCTCGATAGCTTTAGAGATGTTATTGTTTCTTTTGTAGTAGAGAGCTAGTACATACCAAGACCTTGGATATCTTGGAGATGTGTTTATAGCTCTGTTTACATAATCAAGAGCCGCCCTGTCATCATATCCGAAAAGAGCTTGCGCCTTATCAAGCGCCTGATCGACAGTAATAGTATTTGCTTGTGGCTGCGGCTTAGGTTGTGGCTGCGGCTTAGGCTGTGGCTGTGGCTTAGGCTGATTAGCCGCTCTAAGCTCATTAAGGTAGCTATTGTAAGCTTCTTCACTTTCGAAAATTCCTATAGCTTCAGAAACTTCCTTAACCATGAACTCCGCCTTATCTCTCTTTTCTTTAATTGGGTTAGACGTTCTATTCGTCCAAGTTCTAAGCTCATTATGCAAAACTTCTACAAGCTCTTCACGGCTTAGATTAGAGTTGAGTCCCAACGTTTTAAAGTAATCCTTCATCTCATCACCTTTTTTATGTTTAGATTCATATATCTTAAAATATATTCCTTAGCAATATTATAATTTAAAAATAAAAAATAAGCAATAGATAAGCAAATAAAAAGTAGATACCAGAAGAAGTATCTACTAAATTAGATATTAAAAATCTTTATTTCTAAGCCTAGTCTTTATATTATGGCCATTAAGGTAATAATAATCCACACTTTTGAATGGTATATTCTTTAGAGCGTAATCAAGATATATCTTATCCCCTTCCCAATGAGGACTAGCGTAAAATTCCTCCTCACTCATAAACTTAAGAGTTCCTTCAGTGCACTCTTTAATCGTGCCAGTATAATCATCACTGTAGTAAACATGCATCGATACATAATCATCTTCATCAAGATGTATGTAGCGAACCTCCCCCATGTAGTAAAAAGTTCTTAGCTTAAGATTCGTCTCTTCATATACCTCACGCAAAATGCACGCATCCTTTGACTCGTCTGGCTCAATCTTGCCACCAATACCGATGTGTTTGCCGTGATTAATGTCATTCTTCTTTTTATTCCTGTACAAGAACAAAAATTTATTAGTAGTCTTGTCCTTGATGTAAATAACAGTGTAAGCTTGTTTTAATTTCATAATAAATTATCGTTTATTTACAAAATTTATTCCAAAAATTCACCCAGCTGCCATGTACTTCTCTTTGGTCAATGTAAGTAAAAGTATCTTCATCATACCAATCATGGTTAACTATATCGTCAATAGTCTCAGGAACAAA
>QWBY01000272.1_pt1 | contig 39536 bp, 40 predicted proteins | sample 1972471 | NCBI WGS metagenome assembly QWBY01 (sample SAMN09866722, study PRJNA288562) | Human gut metagenome isolate term6_stool, whole genome shotgun sequencing...
ACGCAGCTGTTTTAAACTATACATTTAAAAATCTGCCAAAATATCCAAATTTAAATGTTATTAAAAATATTCTAAACAATATTGATAATGAAATTTTAAGATATGGCAAATTTGACATTAGGCTTGGAATTCCTCTCATTGGGTGCGGTATTGGTGGGCTTAGTAAAAAAGAGGTGATAAATTTGTATAAAAAACATTTTATTAAAAACAATAGTGCAAATATAAAGTGTAGAGTTGTGATATATGGATATACAAAAGAGGATTTTGATCTAATAAATGAAATTTTTAAAAAGGATATATAATGCAAAATTTAGCTAAATTTCGTTCTATTTCAGATATGCATGAGTGGGCAAAAGCAAATAATGCTCTAAATTTCAGAACTTATAAAGAAATTTATGAGTTAAAAATAAAAATTTATGATGAGATTGTAAAAAATGATGTAAGTCATTTAGTAAGTCTTGATGGGCTTTTTGATGATGAAAAGTTGGTGGAGTTTATAAATCCTAAAATGATCTTGTTTTTATCTATCTCTATACCAATAACACTTGCTCATCTAAAGATAGAATATGCACATAATGAAAACTGGAGAGAGGAGATGAATGATGAAAATCGTAAAAGATTTTACAATACAAATGATCTATATGATGATTATTTTGATTTAAAAGAGTCTTATAAATTTATAAATTTAACCCCTAGAGTTCCTAAAAATCCAAAAGATTTTAGAAATAGAGATATTGCAAAAAAACATAGGCAATATCAAACAGATCTTCATTGGCTATGCCAAAAAGAGATAGGACTTCTTGCTGAAATGCTAAAAGAAAGTAGATACTTAGTCTCACAAGTGTGCCAAATGAGCTCTAATATAACTTTACAAATTTTACAAAGAAGGTTGGAGTCTGATTTTTTAAAGTATTTGGAGAGGTGAAATTTAGTCTATCCTAGAAAAACTAGGATAGACTATTTCAATTTGTAGCTAATTTAGGCTATCTTTTAGCAATTCAATCATTTTTTCTCTATGTTCAAATGAATTTTTACAATTCCAATCAGGATATTTTTCTAAAGCTAAAAGCATTTTAAGGCTTTGGATAGATTCACCTTTATATATCCACTCTTTTATGGCTTCTTTTTTCATCCCAACACTTTTATTTCCCAAAGATGAATTTCTACTACTAGTAATCAAAGCTAAATTTCCAAAATAGTTTATTTTTTCATCATCAAAATAATGCTCTTTTTCTTTACTTTGTGGCTGTATATGCTCAACCGAACCAGTTTTTGTTATGTAAAATCTATCATAAATGTTTTGTCTGTTTTTAACATCTTCCCAAAAATTAGATTTGCTTTTATTTTCTATCTCTTCGCCTAATTTTTTCCACAAAAGATAGTCAAGCTTGTAGAAAAAATAGTGAGGCGTGTCAGTTCCTTGATCTAATAAATCTTCTAAGTTTTTATCTTTTATCAAAGCTTGCATTCTTTCTTTGTCTATTTCTTCCAATTTACCAATATGTTTGTCTACATCACCCAAAGTTTCGCACTTTTCTAGATATTTTACTAGCCACTCATTGCTGCTTTGAACTTCAAATAAAAGTTGTATCATTAATAATTTTTTATCTCCAAATTTTTGGATATATTTGTTTTCCAAATCTCTTTTAAAAACATACTTATCAAAAAGTTTTCTATATTTTTCAAGTTCGGTAATAAAATTCTTATTTAATTTTTCTTCATTAAATATATATTCTTTAAAGTTTTTTATAAGATTTTCAGGGTCAAGTGGCATTTTTTCATTTAAAATTTTAGCTACAATTGCCAAAAACTCTTCAAAATCAACTATGCTTTTTACTTCTAAAATCTCACTATTATCTGGGCTATTTTTTTGATTTTCTTTTTCATCTGCATCAGTAGAAGCTAAAATATCATTTATTGAGGCTTGCTCAATTGAGCCAATATTATTTAATTTTTCATCATCATAATAATGCTCCATATCCTCGCATTTTTCCCAAATTTTTGCTAAATTTTCTCTCTTGCACTCATCGGCTTTACTTAAAAACAGGGCTTTTAAAATATCACTTTTTCTAAGTTGTATTTTATTTAAATTTATAGCTTCAAAATAGTGTTTTTCATCCATATTTTCATCTAATGTAGTCATTGTAAAATAAACTTTTTTAAGCATTTTTTGTATTTGTGCTTTATCACTATCTTGTTTATATTGTCTAAATATAAATTTGCAAATTTCGTTTAAACTTTGCATTTTGAAATTTAGGTTTTTAAAATCAATATTTTTTAAATTTTCATTATCCTCATCATCTACCAAATATCCAATTTTATAAAACTCCAAGTCAGAGTCAGTAAATTTAGCTAGCAAATACAGAGTCATAAGACGTTGCTGTCCATCTATTAGCATAAGTGTACCATCTTTTTGCTCTTTAACAACAATATTTCCTATATAGTAAGAACTTTCATCGTCTAAATTTGAAACATCATTTTCATCTAAAGAGTGTCCTAAAGCATCATTTATCAAATTTTCAACATCTCCATCATCCCAAGAATACTCTCTTTGAAAAAATGGTATTTTAAAGTTAAATTTTTTTTCTGCTAAATTGTCTAAATTATATTTTTTTATTAATTCACTCATTTTTTATCCTTTATTTAATTTTTATGTTATTAAAAGAAATTCTTTCAATATTTTTTATTGCAAAATCTTTATCTTTTAAAAAGGTTTTATTTTTTAGTAAATTATCTATATTTTCTTGATATTCGTTTATCTCATAAAATTTGAAAAAATCAAATTTCAAATCATACTCTAGTCTTTCTATTAGATAAAAACTATAATCACTACTTAAAATTTTATTAAAAACACCTTTTGTAATATAGACCAGCTCTATAGAATTAACATCAATTCTGCCATACCTAGCAAGCACTACAAACAACCTAACAAAAACATTTTCATAAAATTTTTCAAAATTTTCATCAAAGCCGAATTTATCCACATAAACTAGTAAAAGCATCATCATTGCTTGATTTAAAAGCCATTTAGTGGAAAAATCAGCTTTTTGTTTTAATATTTCATAAATACGGGCATACTTGAAAGTATAGTCAAAAAACATCATTCCGCCGACTATGTTTGAGCTAAATTTAAAATCTTGTAAATTTAAATTTTTGCCCTTTATCTGGGTTTTAAACTCATCTAAAACAAAATTCTGACGATTTATCCAAGTGCCAAAAGTAAAATTCCTATCATAAAACATTAGTCTTAAAATATAAAGATCATTTATAACACATTTTAATAATTCTCTCATACTCCAATGATATGAATCTACACGCATATTTTCATACTTTTTCCACTCTTTTGCAATCTGCTTTTGTATGGAAATATCCATATCACCCAAATGCATAAAATGGTGATTTTTTAGCAAATCAACATCATCGAGCTTTTTACCACGAGAATTTTGTGTATCAAAAAACTTAAAAGCCTCATCTAGGTCTTTAGTTTTTATATAGGTCACCACTAGGTTATTTAAGATAAATTCTATAAGATCACCTTTTCTTTCAAAATTTGAAAAATAGCTTTCTATAAAACTATAATTTCTTTTTAAAGCCTCGTTTGAGTTTATGTTTATATTTTCTAGTAAATTTATCTTTTTCTTCAAACTTTTTAATATCAAAGCTATTGTAGTAAGGCGTTGCTGCCCATCAACGATATTTAATTCATCATTTTCCTCATGTAAAATTATATTTCCTAAAAGATATTTATTATTTTTCAAAAAACCATCTTTTATATCTTCACAAAGATATCTTACATTTTCAAGTTTCCATTTATATGGTCTTTGATAAAATGGAATTTTTATATTTTTACTATAAATATCTTCCATGCTTATTTCGCCTATGTTATTTAAGATATTATCCATCCCACTCTCCTTAAATTTAAAATTTATTTGTAATTATACATTTTGAAAGTTAGCTTTTGTCTTTAATAAACATCTCTGTTTTAAGAGGTCAAAATACTCATCTGCGCTATTTACATCTAAAAATTTCATACTTCTTTTTACAGACTCAAAATCACCAATTGTTATATTGCTTAGCTCTAAAAATGAGTTTAAAAGCTCCTCGCTTGGCTTAAAGCCCAAATTTTCACATCTATTTTGAAAGATATCTTTAGCTTGTGTGAAATTTAAAGGTCTTAACTCCACCATAAAATCAAATCTTCTTAAAACCGCACTGTCTATTAGCCCAAATAAGTTTGAAGTTGATATAAAAATGCCATCAAAACTTTGCATTGAAGTTAAAAACTCATTTACCATAGTTAGTTCCCAGCTTTTAGTAGCTCTATTTCTGCTAAATAAAAAGCCCTCTATCTCATCGATTAATAAAATCGCATCTTTTTGCTTAGCCAATAAAAAAGCATTTTTTATATTTTTTTCACTCTCGCCGATATAAGGTGACAATAAATCACTTCCAGTCTTTATAATAAGCTCTTTTTTAAGCTTATCAGCCAAATAAAAAGCATAGGCACTTTTGCCACTTCCACTTGGCCCATAAAGACAAATTCTTACATCATTTTTTACTTTACTAGCTAGGTTTTCAAGATCATAATCAGAGTTTAAAAGTGTGATATCATACTCTTTTGGAGTGTATTTTATCTCTTTTTTAAACTCCATGCCGCCATACCCAAAAGCATTGAGAGTATTGTTTGCAAGAAGCTTAAACTCATTTGAAGCATCTTTTAAATTTAGAGTTTCTATGACTTTGCTAACCTTAGCAATAGTAGCTGGTTGTAGATCGGGTGAGCTGCTAAAAAGCTCTTTTGTTTCATCATCTACTAAATTTTTAGAGTATTTATTGATGATTTTGAGTTTTTGGTTTTTAGGGATATCTTTAAACTCCATTATGAAGTCAAATCTTCTCAAAATCGCCTCATCGATACATCCAACATCATTTGTGATATAAATAACAACTCTTTTATTGTTTTCAAGAGCGTAGTTTATAAAGGCCTTGTTGTCTTGTTTGTCGCGGGAGTTGAGATTGAAAATATCCTCAGCCTCATCATAGATAAAAATTGTATCTTTGCTAACAAAATTTGATATAAAATCTATACTTGATATCCTTGACATAGAATAAAGAATATTATAATCATCAAAATATGATTTTATGCCAAGCCCTAAAACATTGCATTTGTTTGCTATTAGTGAACAAATTTCGCTTTTTCCAACACCTGGCTTTCCATAAAACAAAATATTAACGCCTTTAATCTCATTTTCAATAGAGTATTTTAAATACGGAATTAAAATATCTAAATCTTGCTTTATATGGTCAAAATCACTAAATTTAAGATTACTAGAAGAGAGCTCATAAGTGTAGTGTTTGATAAATTTATATATGCCATTTTCAACAAGTAGATATTTTAAAAAATCATCCTTTGTATCGATTATATTTGAACGGTACCCAGAACCACCATAAAGTTTTACCATATATCTAAAAGAATTTTTTAATTCAAATGCTTCTTTTATATTTTCTATTGACTCGTTTAATATCCTAGAAAAAAAGGTATAAATTTCTAACTCGCTTTTATAAGATGATGTCATTTGATCTAATATATAAGAATTATAATTTAACACAACAGCACCCATTCTAATAATACTTACTTGTGTGTTTGTAAGACTTAAGGTATTTTGCAAGAAATTTAGATTTTTTTCTAAAATATCATCTTCATCTATCTTAAACTCTTTTTCATAAATATCAAGTTTTTCTTTTAGTTTGTTTAATATCAGAGGAATTTGATCTTTTTCAAGCTTTATATTTTTTCCAAATACTCATATAAAACAGCCACTCTACCATCCATAAGCTTTAAAATAGTATCCAAATGAACAGCTACTCTAAGTTCCATTAATCTTATAATCTTTTGATAATAACTCATAAAGCCCTCCTTGATAAATTTATGATAAAATTATAGAGCTTTTCAAAGACATTTTTTTGTCATCATCTTAAAAAGGATAAAAATGGCAACGCAAGCAACTTTAGAAAAAGTAGCAAAAATTTATGAACTACTTACAAAATCCCCAGTTAGTGAAGACTATTTATGTAAAACCTTCAATAAAGATAAAAGAACTATCGCAAGATATATAAAAATTTTAAAAGATGATGGAATAAATATAAAGCTAAACAATGAAATTTATAGCATAACAGATCTAAAAAAAGATGAGAATGATGTTGTTTTTAGTCTTGTGAAAAACTTCACTCAAAATCAAGGATATGAAATTTATCAAAAATCAAAAAGCCTATTTAAAGACATCAATAAAGAGTATAAAAATGCTTTTTTTATACAGCCAAAAAACGAAAATTTAGATAGTAACGACCTGGAGTTTTTTAAAAGCTTAGCCGCTGCTATTGAGAACAAAGAGCTTGTAAACTTTACTTACAATGACTATAAATTTAGAGTCAAACCACTTAAAATTGCAAATTTTGATGGTTTTTGGTATCTGCTTTGTTTGGATGCAAATAAAGATGATAAATTTAAAAAGTTTCACCTAAAAAGCATAAAAAACTTAACTATTTTAAATGAAAGATTTACAAATACAAAAGATATTGAAGCAAAACTTAAAAATGCCAACTCAATCTGGTTTGATATAGATAGTCAAGGCTTTATAGTTGAACTTTTGGTTGATAACTCTATTTTAAAATTTTTAGAAAGAATTCCACTAAAAACGCAAGCAATAATCCGCAAGCAAGATGAGAGCGAAGTGCATTTAAAAGTCTCAAACTACTATGAAATCGTGCCATTTATCTTACAATTTATCCCATTTATCAAGGTCATTGCCCCAAATGAGTTGAATGAGTATTTGAAAAACTTACTAAGTGAGTATTTAAAGTCAATTTAGATCCAAAATAAAACTTATTAAATTAATCTTTTATATAAATTAAGGTAAAATAGTCAAATTATATGATTTTAAAAGGTTAATAAATGAGTGAGATTTCAGTTGTGATTTTAGCTGCTGGTTTTGGAACTAGAATGAAATCAAACAAGGCAAAAGTACTTTTTGAACTATCTGGAAAGCCTATGATTTGCCATATTTTGCAAAAAGCTTATGAATTAAGTAATGATGTAAGTGTTATATTAAATTATCAATTTGATGAAGTTAAAAAAGTAGTTTTAGACAGCTTTCCAAATACAAAAATTTATAAACAAGATGTTGAAAATTTCCCTGGAACTGCTGGAGCGCTAAAAGATGTTAAGCTAAATTCTAAAAAAACTATTATTTTATGTGGTGATATGCCTTTAATAAAACTTGATGATATAAAAAAGCTTACTAGTTTTAAAAGTGATGCTGCACTAAGCGTATTTAGGGCAAAAAATCCAAAAGGCTATGGACGAGTTATAACAAATTCTAATAATGAAATTCTAAAAATAGTTGAAGAAAAAGATGCAAATGAGAATGAAAAAGGCATAAATTTAGTAAATGCTGGATGCTACGCTTTTAAAAGCGAAGTTTTAGCTAAAATTTTACCACTTATAAAAAATAATAACGCTCAAAACGAATACTATCTAACAGACAGCATAGAAATAACTAAAAGTATGAATTTAACTTGCCAAGCTATTGAGGTTGATGAGAAAAATTTTATGGGAATAAATGATAAATTTGCTTTAAGTATTGCAGAAGAGATAATGCAAGATAACATAAAAGAAAATTTAATGAAAAGTGGTGTTAAGATGAGACTTCCAAAAACTATTTACATAGATTGTGAGGCAAAATTTCAAGGAGAATGTGAGCTTGAAGAAAATGTAAGTATAATAGGAAAATGCGATATAAAAGACAGTATTATAAAAAGTGGAAGCGTTATAGAAAGCTCTAAAATTTACAGCTCTGATATTGGACCACTTGCTCATATCCGTCCAAAATGTGATATAAAAAACTCTCATATTGGAAATTTCGTAGAACTTAAAAATGCAAAAGTCAATGATATAAAAGCTGGACATTTAAGCTATTTAGGTGATTGTGAAATTGATAGTGGCACAAATATCGGCTGTGGAACTATAACTTGCAATTATGATGGAAAAAATAAATTTAAAACTATAATTGGAAAAAATGTGTTTGTAGGAAGCGATACGCAATTAGTTGCACCTGTAAATATCGCTGATGATGTTATAATCGCCGCTGGCTCAACTGTTACAAAAGATGCTAAAAGTGGGGATTTAGTAATAAATCGAGTAAAACAAACTAATAAAAGTGGGTTTTACTATAAATTTTTTGGAGATAAAAAATGATATTAAAAGATAAAAAAATACTTCTTGGAGTTTGTGGAAGCATAAGTTTTTATAAGGCTTTTGAAATTTTATCAAATTTAAAAAAACTTGGTGCTGATGTTTATGTAATGCTAAGCGATGGGGCTTTAAAATTTGTAAATTACGAAGCATTTGAAGCATTAAGCAATCATAAAGTATTATGTACTAAAACTGAAAATTGGCAAGAAGGAATTAACCACATTGAATATTCCAAAATGGACCTTATAGTTTTAGCGCCAGCTAGTGTAAATTCTATAAATAAACTAGCTCATGGCTTTTGTGATAATATTTTCATCGAAACACTAATAGCCTCAAAAGCTCCTATTATCATAGCTCCAGCTGCAAATACAAATATGCTTGAAAATGAAATAACAAAAGATTCTATAAAAACATTAAAAGAAAAAGGTGTTAAATTTATTGAGCCAGTTACAAAAACTTTAGCTTGTGGAGATGTTGGAAAAGGAGCTCTTGCAGAAATTGAAAGCATTATAAACGCAGTAAAAAAAGAGTTTTTAAAAGATGAATTTTATGTTGGAAAAACAGTTATTATTACAGGTGGATCAACAAGTGAAAAAATAGATGATGTAAGAGTAATAACAAATCTTTCAAGTGGAAAAACTAGCAAAGCTTTAGCTGATGCTTTTTACTTACTTGGAGCAAATGTTATTTTTATAAGTAGCTATGACTATAATGTGCCATACAAATTACTTAAATTTGATAGTTCTTTTGGGCTTCAAAGTGCTCTTTTAACGCAAAAAATGAATGCTGGAGATATCGTTATAATGGCAGCTGCGGTGAGTGATTTTATCCCAAATAAAGTAAAGGGAAAAATAAGCAAAGATGATGTCGATGGTGTTTTAACTCTAAATTTTAGAAAAAACGAAGATATCATCTCTAAAATCACAACTCCTGGGGTTAAAAAAATAGGATTCAAACTCGAAGTAAAGCAAAGCTCATCAGTTGATTTGGCAAAAAAAGCATTAAAAGATAAAGGACTTGATGCAATTTGCTTAAATGTTTTAAACGATGTTTTGACCTTTGGTAGCGAGAACACAAAAATAAGTTTTATATCAAAAAATAAAGATATTGAAACTATTGAGGGTCCAAAACAAAGTGTTGCATTTAAATTAGCCGAACTTATAAAAAGCCTTTTTGATGAATAAATTAAATCACCTTGCCATTATAATGGATGGGAATGGTAGATGGGCAAAAAAAAGAGGATTTATTCGAACAAAAGGTCATGATAGTGGCGCAAATGTAGTTGAAAATGTAGCTAAATTTTGTATAGATAAAGATATAAAAAATCTAACTTTATATGCTTTTAGCACTGAAAACTGGGCTAGACCAAAAAGTGAAGTTGAGTATTTAATTAAGCTTTTTAAAGAATTTTTAATAAAAAAAGAGGAAATTTTTATAAAAAACGAGATTAAATTTGAAACAATTGGAGATTTGAGCAAATTTGATGATGAGCTTTTAAATTTAATCACAAAAATAAAAGAAAAAACGGCTATTTTTAATAAATTAACTTTCACCTTAGCTGTAAATTATGGCTCAAAAGATGAGATAGTAAGAGCGGTTAAAAAGTTAATCTCAAAAGGTGATGAGATAAATGAAGCAACAATTAGCCAAAATCTTGATACAGCAAAAATAGGTGATGTTGATTTGCTAATTCGAACAGGTGGAGAACAAAGACTATCAAATTTTCTACTATGGCAAGCAAGCTATGCTGAGCTATTTTTTACCCCTACTTTGTGGCCTGATTTTTCATACAATGAACTTGAAAAAATAGTAGAAAAATACACAAAAATTCATAGAAAATTTGGAGGACTCTAATGATAATTTTATCAATTTTTTATTTTATAATTGGCATTTGTGTAGCATCTTTTAGCAATGTGTTAATTTATAGACTTCCAAAAAATGAAAGTATAAATTTTCCAGCATCACACTGCCAAAGTTGTAAAACTCCTTTAAAATGGTACCACAATATTCCACTTTTTTCTTGGATTTTTTTAGGTGGAAAATGTGCATTTTGCAAAAGTAAAATAAGTCCTCAATATCCATTAGTAGAGCTTATGGGTGGAATTTTTATGCTAATTGCGCTATATAAAGAGTTTGAATTTAATGGCTTTAATTTTTCACAAAGTGAATATCTTATGCTTTTTAAAGCCTTGATGATAGGATTATTATTTATAATTTTACTTGCTTCAAGTGTGGTTGATTTCCGTTACACTGCCGTTCCTGATGCTCTTTTAAACTCATCTGTAGTTATTTCTTTACTTTATGCATTTAGTTTTGATGGAGTTAAAAACGCTTTAATATTTGCAGCGATATTTTATGCAATAAGATTTATTTTAAGCAAGCTTAAAAAAATGGAAGCTATGGGACTGGCTGATATTTATCTGTTTGCTTGTATGGGTGCTGTTTTGGGTCTAAATTTAGGATTTTTTGCTATATTTATAGGTGCAATTTTAACTTTGCCATTTTATGCAGCAGTAAGGCAAAAAGACTATGAAATGCCATTTTTTCCATTTTTATCAATAGGACTTTTTGTGGTTTATTGCTTTGATGCTTACTCTTTAAAGTTTTTAAATTTTGTAATGTATGCATAAATAGATAAAATGAGTCCAGTATGAATAAAATAAATAGATATTTACTATCAAGTTTTATAAGTAGTTTTGCCTCACTTTTTAGTGTTTTATTTTTAATAATGTCGATTGTTTTTTTTATACAAATTGCAAAAATTACTTCTTTTATAGAGATAAATAGCTCTGAACTTTTTAAATTATATCTGTTTATGTTACCTAGAATTTTAATTTTTACAACACCAATTGCCTTTTTTGTTGCTCTAGCGGTTTCTCTTTTTAGGCTTTCAAGAGAAAATGAGAGTATTGTTATATTTACTTTTGGCTATCCATCTAAAAAAATAGCTAGATTTTTTTTGTTTCTTTCGGCTATTTTATCCATAATTTTACTTTTTACTTCACTTATAATGATGCCTTATGCAGAAAATTTAAAAGATAATTTTGTCGATTATAAAAAAACACAAGCAACTTTAAACCTTAAATCAAGCGAACTTGGACAAAAATTTGGTGAATGGCTTATTTTTATACAAAGCGATGAAAAACTTAATAAAAATACAATTTATAATGATTTAATAATGTATGCACCAAAAAAAAATGATGAAAAAGAAAAAATTATCTTAGCAAAAAAAGGCGAGTTTAAAAGCGAAGATAGTGTTTTTAAAATGATTTTAAGCAACGGACTTATCTACACAGTTGATAAAAATATTCATATAACTTCATTTAAAAATATGATAATTCGCTCAAATCCAACAGGCCAGATAAGAGATGCAAACTCAGTAATTAATTATTGGATGAGTGCAAAAACTGATAAAAAAAGAGCAAAAGATTTAAGTATTTACACACTTGTTTCGCTATTTCCATTGGCTAGTGTTTTATTTGCAATAAGCCTTGGAATTGTTACTTATAGATATGAAAAAGGGTTTGTTTATGTTGGAGTTTTTGGGGTTTTATTTATCTATTTTGCAAGCATTATGCTTTTAGCAAAAAAACCATTTATTGCAATTCCTGTTGTTTTTAGTCTATTTTTCATAACCTCATTATTTGCTTTTTATCAAAAAATATCTAAAAAATACTAATGAAAATAAAATTAATATACTCTTATAATGGTTCAAATTTTAGTGGCTCACAGTCTCAACCACATAAGAATTCAGTTGAGGATAGATTAAAAATGGCACTTTTTAGGGTAGGAATATTTGAAAAACTTACAACTGCCTCAAGAACAGACAAAGGAGTTCATGCACTAAATCAAGTAAGCACTACAAATTGTGGGGAATTTTGGGATTTAAATAAACTAAAAGAGCAGCTAAATCGTCACGCAAGGCCTCTTATAGATATAAAAAAAATTGAAAAAGTATCTAGTGAGTTTCACCCAAGATTTAGTGCTAAAAAAAGAAGTTATAGGTATATTTTAAATCACTCAAATTTTAGTCCTTTTTTAGAAAATTTATGCCTTTTTTATGATGAAATTGATATAGAAAAACTTAATTTAAGCCTTAGTAAATTTATTGGAAAACACGATTTTAAAGAGTTTATGAAAACAGGAAGTGATATAAAAGATAGCATTAGGGAGATTTATAAAGCTTATGCGTTTTCATATAAAAATCTTACGATTATCAAATTTCAAGCAAATGGCTTTTTAAGATCACAAGTTCGTTTAATGGTAGCAAATGTCTTAAAAGAGCAAATTTCAAACCAAAAATTTAGCTTAGAAAAGCCAATTACACGAATTCCAGCCTCTCCAAACGCTCTTTATTTAGAAAGAATTTTCTATTAAAATTTATATATTTACTACTTTTGTTATTGGTATTTTACAAATTTAGATAAGCATTTATTTCACTTTTAAAATATAATGAGTTGTATAATTTTTTAATTTGCTATTTTTACAAATAATTATCTTTCACTTGTTTTTTTCAAGATAGTCTTTATTAAATTTTTTTATTTTATATAATTTGTTCTTTTATCATTCCAGCCTCTATTAAGAATTGGCTTGGTTTATACTCAATTTTTCTTATTTTATCATATTTTGCATAGCTTAAAATAAGTTCATCTCTAGCCCTTGTAACAGCTACATAAAAGAGCCTTCTTTCTTCTTCCATACTGCCACCACTTGCCATAAGCTTTAAATTTGGAAAACGGTTTTGTGCAAGATCTACCACAAAGACTTGAGCAAATTCCAAGCCCTTACTTGCGTGAATACTTAGCAAATTTACACCCTCACCTTCACTCATCTCTCCAGCCCCAAGTGTTAAGAAACTATAAAAACTCTCTATGTCTTTATAATTTTTAGTTAAACTTGCCAAAATTTCACATTTTTGGTAAATTTTTTGAATATTTTCTTTTTTTAACCCTTCATCAACCTTGCCACTTTTTAAGGTTGCTCTTTTTGTAGCAATATCATCTACAATTATGGCAAAAGCATTAGAATAAACTATATCTTTTAGAATTTCTCTTGATGAGTTTATATTTGTTGTTTTTAACAAGAGATTATAAATTTCACTTAACATATAAGCTGCACTATTACTTAATTTTGCATATTTAAGTACTGGATTTTTTATAAAATTTTGATTTATTTTTACTTCATCAAACCTTGAAACTTCATCAAAAATATCTAAATCATCAAAAAGTCCAAGTTGATAGTTTTTCTTTTTAGTTTCATAAATTTTTGCTTCCTTATCTGGATTTAAAAACCCTCTTATTATATTTCCTTTTCCAAGAGAATTTAGTGCATCATAAACTTCCTTTGAAACGGCTGCGCCAACACCCTTTGCATATTCAAAAATCTGCATAAAAGCCATAATATCTTTTGGATTTATTAAAATTCCTATAAAATTTATTAAAGACTTTATTTCCCTGTTCTCAAAAAAACTAACACCTCCTTTTCTTTTTGAAGCAATGCCTCTTTCTCTTAAGCTAGCCTCAATACCATCGGCACTTGAATTATTTCTAAAAATAACAGCAATATTTGTTTTTTCAAATTTAGAAGATTTTATTATATCAGCAATTTTTGAGTATTGAGCATAAATTTCATCAAATATTAAAAGTCTAGGATTTTTAAACTCTCCATTTCTATTTACGCTTAAATGTTTTTCGTAAAGTCTTGGATTGTTTTCAATTACCTTATTTGCGAGTGCTAAAATGCCCTTCGTAGAGCGATAATTAATATTTAAAGCATAAATTTTAGCATTTTCATAACGAGTCTTAAATGAAGCAATTATATCAATATTTGCCCCATTAAATGCATAAATACTTTGATCGTAATCTCCAACACAAAATAAACTTTTCGTGTTAAAGGAATCTATTAAGCTTCCCTGAAGAGAATTTGTATCTTGATATTCATCAACTAATATTTCATTAAAATTTAAAGGAGCTCCTTTTTTAAGCTCACGTTTCATTTTTAAAAGCAAATCATTAAAATCAACATATCCAAATTTTTCTTTTTCTTCTTCAAATTCATTTAAAATATCTTCATAAATTTCAACATAAACACTTTGTTCTCCATAATTTTCAACAAACCAATTATAAAAATTTCCATCTATTATTTTATTTTGAAAAAGTGAATATATATCGTATAGATAAGCTCCAGAATAAGGCTTAACATCACTGATATTGTTAAATTTACGTTTATCAACCAATGATTTAAGTAAAATTTTAAGCTCGCTTGGTTGTTTTAAAACAACATTTTTTCCAAGAGATCTTAAAAGCGTGTAAGAAACTGAGTGAAATGTACCAGCTGTAATATCTGCGGTTATTTTTTTATCAAAATACCGCTCTAGTCTTGCAATCATCTCTTTTGAAGCTTTATTTGTAAAAGTTAAAAGAAGTATTTTTTTAGGATCTACACCGTTATTTAAAAGATGTGCAATTCTTGCAACAATTGTGGATGTTTTTCCAGTTCCTGCACTTGCAATTACTAAATTTCTTCCAAGTGGTGCAGTAGCAGCTGCTAGTTGATCTTTATTAAGTTTTGAAAGTGGCAAATTTATCTCCTTAAAAACTGTAAATTATACTTATAAAGGATAAAAGAGGGGTAAATTTATCTTTATTTTTAAGAAAAAAAATAAATTAAAATATTTTTTATAAAAAGCTTGACAATAAGCTTATTTTATACTATAATTTGATTTCATTTTTAAGTAATGGGGTATCGCCAAGCGGCAAGGCAATTGGTTTTGGTCCAATCATTCGGAGGTTCGAATCCTCCTACCCCATCCACTTACTTTTATCGCAGAGTGGAGCAGTGGTAGCTCGTCGGGCTCATAACCCGAAGGTCGGAGGTTCAAGTCCTTCCTCTGCAACCAAATCACCATTTTACCGATGTTTTAAAGCATACTTAAATCATTCTTAATATTTAATTTTTAACTACTCTTATATTTCTTTAAGCTTATACTGAATTTATTAAACTTTCAATTGTTTTTTTAGAGTTTTTTATATCAGTTGTTATATATCTTTGAGTTGTTGTTATATTTGTATGACCTAAGGTGAAACTAACCTACTCTACTGACAAGCTTAAATAATTTATAAAATATATATAATCATAGTTGATATTTTAATATCTAATTTTAAAAACTTCTTTGGCTTCATTGCCTAAATAAACTTAAACCCAACAATATAAATTTCACTTTATTATATTTATATTTATAAAAATTATTGTATTATCTTTAATATATTTTGAAATTAAGGAGAAAATATGAAAAAAAGTTTAATTGGTTCTTTGGTGGCTGTAAGCTTGGCTACATCTTTATTTGCTGAGAAAATTACAGTTGGCGCTACACCTGTTCCACATGCTGAAATCCTAGAAGCCATAAAACCTGAACTTAAAAAAGCTGGATTTGATCTTGAGATAAAAGAATTTAATGATTATGTCATTCCAAATTTAGCTACAAATGATGGTGAAATTGATGCAAATTTCTTCCAACACATTCCATACCTTGAAGAATTCAATAAAAACAAAGGTACAAATTTAGTAAAAACAGTAGCTGTTCACTTGGAACCAATGGGTATTTATAGTAAAAAAATAAAAAATTTAAATGAGCTTAAAAACAAAGCAAAAGTTTCTATTCCAAATGATCCAACAAATGAAAGTAGAGCCTTGGATGTTTTAGCTGATGCTGGCCTTATAGAACTTGATAGTAAAGTAGAGCTTAAAACACCACTTGATATAACAAAAAATCTTAAAAATTTAAACTTTATTGAAATTGATGCAGCAAGCGTTCCAAGAACTTTAGATGATGTTGATATTGCTGTTATTAATACTAATTTTGCTTTGAATGCAGGATTCAATCCTTTAAAAGACGCTTTACAATTAGAAAGTAAAGATAGTCCTTATGCAAATATCATAGCTGTAAAAAAAGGCAATGAAAATAGTGAAAAAATAAAAGCTTTAGATGAGGCTATTACAAGTCAAACAGTAAAAGATTTTATTGAAAAAAAATATAATGGGGCAATTTTACCAGCATTTTAATCATTACAAAGACGGAAAATCCGTCTTTATTTTCTAACCAAAGATTTTATAAATATCTTCTAGTAAGAAATATTTTTGTTCAGCAGTTCCTTTATAAAATGGATCTATTGTATCTTTAAATGTTTTTCTAAAGAAACCATCTTTGCTTAATTTAACTAAAGTATCATTAACAAAATTTAATAAATCTTTATTTCCTTTTGCAACACCAACACCCAAGAAATCAGATGCACCTAAGTTTTTAATATTAACTTCCATACTTCTATCTACAACTGGATAAGCTAAAACTATCAAGTTATCGTTTGCATACGCATCACCTGCCCCATCTCTTAGCATTTTATAACACTCATTAGAGTTAGGACAGCTTACAGTATCAAAACCTTTTGAAACAAAGTAAGCTTGGCCGGTTGTACCATTTTCAACTAAAACCTTTTTACCTCTAAGATCTGATTCTTTTTTTATGCCATCGCTCTTTTTGGTTAAAACACCGATATTTACTGAAAAATAAGGTAAAGAAAAATCAATTTTTTTCAATCTCTCATCAGTAATTGTAAAAGTAGCAAGTAAAATATCAACCTTATTTTTTTCTACAAAATCAAGTCTTTGATCAGCTCTTGTGGCAACAAATTCAACTTTACCACCTTTATCTTTAAAAAGATTTTGGGCTATAGCATTAGCAAAATCAACTTCAAAACCTGTAAAGGCACCATCAACTAACTGACCAAATGGGGGCTGTTCTGTAAACACGCCAACTCTTAAAACACCTTTATCTTTTATTTCAGATAAAGAATTTGAAAACAAGCTACTTAAAAAAATAGCAGTAAATAATAAAACTTTTTTTATCATTTTTTCTCCTTTAAAAAAAATCGTTATCATTATATTTAAATACATCTTAATGGAAGCTTTATTTTTAAATATTTATTTATATATTTTATATATGTTATATATTGAATAAAGTTATTATTTTCGTTTTTTATAAAAATAAAAATATACAATAAAAGTTAAGATTACAAAAAATAGAAGTATAATTGTTACAATATGAAGTTTTTCTTTTAAAATAGTTTCATTCTGACCTAAAAAATACCCAAGTCCAAGCAAAATAGCTACCCAAATTCCAGCACCCAAAGTTGTAAATAAAGAAAATCTAAAAATATTCATCCTTGCTAAACCTGCTGGAAGACTTATATATTGTCTAATTCCTGGAATTAAGCGACAATTAAAAGTTGAAATTTCGCCATGGCGTTTAAAAAAACTTTCAAATTTTTGCATTTTTTCATCATCAATACCCACATATTTGCCATATTTTTCAATTAAACTTCTACCAAAAAAATAGCATAAATAGTAATTAAAAATAGCGCCCATAAGTGATCCAAATGTTCCAGCAAAAAAAGCTAAAAAAATATTCATCTTGCCTTGAAAAACAAGATATCCAGCTGGTATCATCGCAACTTCACTTGGAAATGGGAAAAATGAGCTTTCTAAAAACATCATACAAAATATACCTAAATATCCCCAACTTTCAACCAAATTTACTATAAATGTGATTATTTCACTCAAATTTTACCCTTGTTTTTTAATCAAAAAGCGATAGCTCTTTTTTCTTGCTATTTAGCATATCCACGACATCTTGTTTATTTGCCAAAACAACTGCATACTTAAAATCATAACTTGTTTTTATCTCTTCTAAGCTGTCATATTCAATATCGCTTTTTAAATTTAGTTTTTTTGGTGACATTGAAATTATCTCTTTACCAAATTTATCTTTTAAAAACTTAACTTCTCTTAAAAAAAGCTTGGTATCACTCTCAACTATAAAAGCCCTGTAACTCTCTCCAAAAGCTTTTATATTATAAAATTTATCAACAAAAATACTTTCAAAATGCCCAATATTTCTTAAATCTTTAAATTTTATAAAAACATTATTTTTATCCATAAAATTTAAAATAGAGTAAGCCTCAGGCAAAAAAAATTGTGGCAAATTTAAATTAAAAATTCTATCTTTATATTCAAAATTTAGAAAAAATAAAGACCCATCAATTAAAATTTTAGCATCATTTTTTAAATTCAAAGTCTCATAAATAGGCGAAATTTCTTTTAAAAACTCCGAATCATCATATAAAAAAACATCACCTTTTTTTGAATTTATAAAATTAATAAAAACTTCATCTAAATTTTTGCTTAAAAATTTTGCATTTCTACTAAGAGTTGAATTTTTTAAAATCTCTTTTTCAACTGGTCTTAAAAATAGATTTTTAACGGAGTTTGAGACAGCAAAAAACTGTGCTATTCTAAGTTTTGCTTTGTCTAAGTTATCAACTTTTATATATGCGATTTCACTATTTTCAACTTCACACTTTTTATCGAAAATAACAGCATAAGCGCCGTTTTCTATCGCTTCATTAATCTCTTTTTCATTACTACTTAAAAACGCACTTCCCAAACTCACATCTTTAAGGCTTATAGCAAAGTTATCAACACTTGAAATTTGTGGTTTTGCAATCAACTTTGCATTTATTAACCTTACAAGATTTTCTATTCTCATCCAACTATTGCTCCGTTTTTAACTTTTGCAAGAGTTGAAAGCAAGGTTAATTTACCATCTTCAGCACTTAAAATCATACCCTCACTTAGATGTTTAAAAATTTTAGCAGGCTTTAAATTTGCCAAAACGCAAACTTGTTTTCCTATCAAATCTTTAGGATTATAGTATTTAGCTATCCCTGAAATTATTTGACGAGGATTTTCTTCTCCTAAATCAATCTTAAATTTCAATAACTTATCGCTGCCTTCTATGTTTTCACACTCTAAAACTTCACCAACTTTTATAACTATATTTTTAAAATCATCAAGAGTTATTAAGTTTATTGTCTTATCTTCTTTTGTCTCAACACCCACAGGAGCTTGCATCAAAGGCTCTTCAATCTTAGTAAATAACGGCTCACACTCACTTGCTTTAAAATCTAAAAGCTTATTTTCATTAATTACTTCATTATATGTTTTTGTTGAAATTTCAAAATTTAAATTCGAAGCAATTTTTAAAGCTGTTTTTGGCATAGCTGGACTTAATAAAATAGTTGCTCTTGCAAGCAAATTTGCAACCATTGAAACTAAAGCAAAAGCTTTTTTATATTCACCATTTTTTATTAGATTCCATGGCTCATATTTTGCAATGCTTAAATTTGCTAAATTTAAAATTTTCCAAATTTCATCTAAATATCTACTTGTTGAAATTTCACTAATTTCTTTTAAGGCATTTTTTATAAATATTTCACTTTCATTAATTTCATCCTTAAAATACTTTAAAACATTACTACTATCAATAATAAAATCTGAATATTTCTTACTCATTCCAATAATTCTATTTAATAAATTTCCTAAATCATTACAAAGCTCACTATTTATTCTTGTAATTAATGCCTTTTGAGAAAAATCACCATCTTGTCCAAAAGGAACCTCTCTAAGTAAAAAATATCTAAACTGCTCTAACCCGTATGCATCTGCTACTTCTTTTGGATTTATTACATTTCCAAGAGATTTGCTCATTTTTTTACCATCTCTTGTCCACCAACCATGAGCTGCAATAATTTTTGGCAAAGGCATATCAAGGCTCATTAAAAAAGCAGGCCAATAAATCGCATGAAATCTTAAAATATCTTTACCAACCAAATGCAAAGTGTTTTGCCAAAAATCCATATTTTTTTCATCTCTTAAATATCCAAGAGCTGATGGATATATCAAAAGAGCATCAAGCCAAACATAAATAACATGTTTTGCTTCATTTAAATTTGCAGGCAACCTAATACCCCAATCAAAACTTGTTCTTGTGATGGAAAGATCTTTTAAGCCACTTTTTACAAAATTTATAACTTCGTTTTTTCTATATTTTGGCAAAATGCAGTCTTGTTCATACCATTTTAAAAGCTTATCTTCATATTTTGAAAGTTTAAAAAAATAACTTTCTTCTTCTAAAATTCTAGTTTGCTTCCCACAATCTGGACAGCACTCACCATCAACAAGCTGATTTTCAGGGAAAAAACTCTCGCAACTTACACAGTAATGTCCTTCATATTTACCTTTATAAATATCACCTTTTTCAAGCATTTTTGAAAACGCACTTTGAACAGTTTTAATGTGATCTTTATCAGTAGTTCTAAAATATTTATCATAACTTATTTCAAAATAATCCCAAAGATTTTTAAATTTCATACTAACTTCATCTGCATATTCTTGTGGTTTAAAACCTCTTTTTTTAGCTGCTTCTTCTATTTTTTGACCATGTTCATCTGTTCCGGTCATAAAAAATACCTCATCGCCTTTTAATCTATAAAATCTAGCAATTGTATCAGCTATAATTGTTGTATAAGCATGTCCAATATGTGGAATATCATTTACATAATAAATTGGTGTTGTTATAAATCTTTTCATTGTTGTCCTTAATCTTAAATTTAAAAATCAAAATCGCCCTGCTTGCCTTCGCTTAAATACTCATATGTAGCTTTTACATACTCATCTCTAAGTTCACAATCTAATAATTTATCACAATCGAAACAAGTTTTTAAATCATGATCTTTTTGGCAAGTTTGCACTTTTTTGAGCATTTCTTGTTGAATTTCTTCATAGTTATTCATTATTTTTTCCATAAAATGTGTGCATTTTTTCTATCTCATAAGATGATCCAAAAAAACAAGGTGTTGTTTGATGAATTTTATCTATCTTTATCTCAAAAAGAGATTTTGAAAATCCATCGCTTGTTTTTCCACCTGCGCTTTCATAAATTTTAGCAAAAGGAAGCACTTCAAAAACAACTCTTAATTTTCCATTTATATGATCACTTGTTGTAGGATAGCTAAAAAGCCCACCACCTTTTAATAAAATTTGATGCAAATCAGCAACCATAGCGCCACTATATCTAAGCCTATATTTTTCATCAAAAAGGCTTTTTACAAATTTTGCGTGAGTCTTACTCCATGCCCATTGACTAGCACCTGTGGCGTTTAGATTTCCTTTTTCTTTTAATTTTAATTCTCTAACTTTTTTAAACTCATTATTTTCATCAAGTCTATATAAAATAGGCACTTTATCACAAATCACCATTTCAAGTCTTGGACCATAAAGACTATAAAGTGAAAGTATTAAATTTTGAGGTTTTATTTCATTTTTATAAATTCCAAAAATACTTCCAACAGCGAAATTCACATCAACCAAGCTTGATCCATCGAGCGGATCATAAGCTACGATAAACTCACCATTTTCATTTAAATTTAAAGCCTCATCTTTTTCTTCACTAACTAAAGCTTTAACACAGCTTAATTTTGATAATTTTTTTGTTATGATTTCATCGCTTAAAACATCTAATTTTAGCTGAGTATCACCAGTTTTATTTTGATGATTGCTATATGATAAATCAGTGTATTTTAAAGCTTTACTGATTTCTAAAACAGCTTCTTTTATTGAATTTATTAAAATTTCCATATTGTTCCTTTATAAGTTTATTTTACAGTTTTTTAGCATTTTCTAAAATCCATTTTGAAATATTTAAATCATCATTTATATCAAAATGTTTTAACTCTCCACTATATTTGAGATTATTTGTTGCAATAGCGTTTGAAAATTTCAAATAACTCTCTTCTATATTATCTCTAAAAATAGAAATTCTAGGAAGTGGAAGTGTTTTTAAACCCTCAACTATCAAAATATCAAAATTATCTATCATTTTTATAATATCGTTTAAATCTTTTTGTGATTTACTAAAATAAGTCGTTCTTGTAGGGCTTGTAACAACCACATCCACACCAAGACTTGAAAATTTATAACTATCTTTTCCCTCGACATCAAATTTAGCCTTATCGCTTGGATCGTGCTTTATAATAGCTACTTTTAAATTACTTTCTAAAAAGCGCTTTGCAACCTTTAAAATCAAAGTTGTTTTTCCAGAATTTGAAGGCCCTGAAAATGCAATGCCTAATCTTTTCATTAATTTTCCTTAAAAAAAGTTTTTAATTATATCTATTTTAGGCTATAAAAAGGCTAAATTTGATAAAATATCTAAAAATTTATCAAAGGCGTTGCATGAAAAAACTAAATTTATTTATTTTAGTACTTATTTTTTTAACTGGTTGTGCTGAAAAAAAAAGTGATTTAGATCCAGTGAAAAATGAGCTTTTAGCCTATACACAAAAATTTGAAAGCATTAATGGTAAAAAACGCTATTTGGCAGTTTCAACATATTTAAATCCTGTTTTAAAAAATAGTGATAAAGAAATTTTTATCCTCTCATCTTATCCAAAAGAAGAGATTATTTTATTAGATTCAGTAAATATAAATAGTGATTTTGACTTAAATATCACAAAACTTGACTTAGATGATGAGCTTTTAAAAATACTAAATATAAATATTCCTTGGAGTAACCACTATAAAATCACTTCAAATGTTAAAAATAGTGATTATTTAACACTAAATTATAAAACTCAAAGTGGGATAAATGCAAATTTGAAATTTCTAAAAGTTTCAAAATCAATGTATTGGAATCCACAAATTAAACTTGACAACTAAACAGCTTCCCTAGTTTCGGAAGCTGTCACTTTTAGCTGGAACTAGTAAATCACTTAAAAGCTCAATAATAGAGATATTTTTCTTAGGTTCTAAAATTTGAGAATAAATAAAATAATTTGATAAAACTTTTTTTGCATACTCTCTACTTTCTTCATAATAAACCAATTCCATTGATAAAAATGGCTCAAATTTACCTGCGTTAAATAAATCCCCTCTTGTTAGCATTTTTTTAGTAAAACCAATGCCGCCATTATATGCATAAGCTACAAAAACAGGACTATAAACAAGTTTTTCAAGCCAGTCTAGATGAACATTTGCCATATCATAAGCCATTTTTGGGTTAAACATATCATCTTGGTCAAAGTCTTTTAAACCACCTTTTTTTGCCCAGTCATTTGCCACAAAAGGCATAAATTGCATCATTCCAAGTGCGTAAGAAATAGAAATGGCACTTTGTATGAATCTACTTTCTTGCCTTGCAAGAGATAAAATCATAGCTTTTCTATGCAAATTTTGACCGTTTAAATAATCTAAAAAAGGAAGTGGATAAAAGTTATCTTTATAGCCTGATAAAATATTTGAGATATAAATATACTCGCCAAGAGTTTGTTTAGTATCAAATTTATTGGCTTCATTTTTTAGACTTGCTTTATCCATTTTAGAAATTTTATTTTTAAGTCTTACCCAGCTAAATGGATCAGTTGGTTCATAGCCTTTTGGGGCTTTGTTTTTAGTTGGATTTGGAATAACTAAATTTAATGTTTTATTAAGTCCAGCAAGCTCTTTTGCATATAAAGAATATATATTTATATTATCACTTTTTGCCGTATTTAAAAGATCAACTTCATTACTGCTTACTAAATACGCCCATAAATTTGCTTTGTCTTTATCAGATTGAGAGTTAAATGTTTTATTTGCAGCTTTAAAAAACTCATAAGCTTTATTTAAATCATCATATAAAACCGCATTAATTCCTAAATAAAATGCACCTAAAGAATTAAATTTTGAAGCATTTACATCTAAAAAAGACTTTCTTAAATTTGCATATCTTTTATTTATAACAATATCTACTATAAAAGAGTTAAAAGCTTTTTCTTTACCTAGCTCGTTTGCAAATTCTTTACTTAAAACTATGTTAAAATCACTATTTTTTTGGTTTTGAGAAAGTGAGTTATAATAACTAAAAAAATTTTTTGTATCTAAATTTTTAGCAAAATAAACAGCTGGATTCTCAGAACTCATACCTTTTAAAAGTCTTAATTTATCTGGGAAATTTGCAAAGTCTTTTTCCAAAGACTTTAATGTTTGTTTATTTAGTTTTTTTAAAAAAGCTGGAGTTGATCTTTTAAGCTTGCAAGTTAAGTTTGCATCACTTATATTTTTAACCCAAAAATTTCTACACTCATCGTAAGGTTTTGGCTTTGGGATAATTTTATAAATTTCTTTATTAAGTTTTCCTTTATTTCTATAAATTTGCTTACTTAAAGCTTTTACCTCATCTTTTTTATAATTTCCCTCTGTAATATAACGATAAATATAATAATCTTTTGCCAAAGATTTAGGCTCATTTTTAATCTCATCATAGCTTTTTACATTTGCATTTAAAAAGACAAGGCTTAAAAACAAAAATAGTATAAACTTACATCTTATAGGCATAAATTTCAACCAATTTTATAAAGAATTTATCTATAAAAGTAAGGGCTAATAAAACTATCATCGGTGCAAAATCAAGCCCGCCAAATGAAGTCGGGATAATCTTTCTTATATATCCATAAACTGGCTCAGTTAGTCTAAAAACTACTTGAACTAGTTTGTTATATGGATCTGGATTTGTAAAGCTTATAACAGCGGCAACTATGATAACAAGCGTGTAGGCAAAAATCAAAATATGCAAAATATTAACAAGTGCTAGTAAAAAGGTTTTTAAAATTAACATTTACTTACTATCTCCTTTATATCATCTTTTATAAGTGGATAAAGCTCGCTAAGTTCTGGTCCGTGAGTTTGGTTTGTAAGCAGTATCCTTAAACTCATAAAAAAGTTCTTTCCTTTAAGATTAGTTAATTTCATTAAATTTTGTTTAAATTCATTGAAATCTTTAGAAATTTCCACTTTTGAAATTGCATTTTTTATCAAATTTACATTTTCTTTATACTCATCTGGAATAGTTTTTTTAGAATAAATTTGAAGAATTTTTTCTTTTATTTCAGGGATTAAACTTCCTTCTTGAGTATAAAATCGTATCAAATCACCAAATTTAATATCCATTTCAAAAAGCTCGCTAAGTCTTTTATTGCTTGCTATTTTGATATGCTCTCTATTAATTTGGGTTAATTTATCTATATCAAATTTAGCAGGACTTTTAGAGATATTTTTTATATCAAACCACTTAATTGCATCATCTAAAGTAAAAATTTCACATGGAGTTTTATTTCCTAAAAGAACTAGATAGTTAAGTATTGCTTCAGGCAAATATCCACTATCAAGTAAAAATTTAACCGATGAGTCTTTTTCTCTTTTACTCATCTTTTTACCCTCTTGATTTAAAATAATTGGAAGATGTGCGTAGCCTATTTTTTTATCATATCCAAGTGCTTGTCTTATTAAGTCTTGCTTTGGAGTATTACTTACATGATCTTCACCTCTTATTACATAGCTTACATCCATAAGCATATCATCAATACTACAAGCAAAGTTATAAGTTGGAGTTTTATCTCTTCTCATTATCACAAAGTTATCTATATTTTCAGGTTCAAAAACAAGCTCACCTTTTATATCATCTGTAAATTTCATAGCATGAGATGGCTTTTTCATCCTTATAACAAAAGGTGTATTTTTTTCTAAAACTTCTAAATCACTTAGTTTTTCACAAGTGCCATCATATCTATAAGCCACACCTTCATCTTTAGCTTTTTGCTTTTTTGCTGCAAGTTCTTCTTCTGTGCAAAAACAACAAAATGCTTTTTTATCAATCAAAAGTTTATTTGCAAATTCTCTGTGAAATTTTAAATTCTTACTTTGATAATAAAGCTTATCCCACTTTATACCAAATTTTGTTAAAATTTCTTTTATATCTTCATCTTTTCCATCTATGTTTCTCTCTTTATCCGTATCTTCAATACGTAAAATATAACCTTCATTTTTTTGTTTTGCAACAATATAATTAAATATTGCAGCTCTTAAATTTCCTATATGCATATCACCAGTTGGTGATGGTGCGAAACGATACATAAATTCTTCCTTTTTTAAAAATATTTTTAAGATTATATAATAATTTTCAAAATTTCAGTTTAAAACAGTTTGTTAATTTAACATTGATATAATCTAAAATATGATTTTTTTAAAAAAAGAAGAAGAAAATGTTAAAAAATATCCCAATTTTCAAAGATTTGACCGATAAAGAACTTGATAAAATAGAAAATATAAGTATTGTAAAACACTATAAAAAAGGTGAAATATTTTTTTTAGAAGGAGAAAAACCACTTTTCCTAAGTATACTTTTAGATGGAAAATTAAAAATTTATAAAACTTCCCCAAAGGGAAAGGAAATATTTATCCATGAAATACTACCAATAAATTTTGTAGCCGAATTGGCAAATTTTGAAAACATAACTTATCCAGCAAGCTCATCTTTTAGTGAAGATAGCACAGTTTTAAGGATAGATTATTTAAAATTTGAAGAGATATTTTTAAAAAAATCACAAGTTGCTTTTGCCTTATTAAAGTCATTTTCTGCCAAAATAAAAGCCATGAATAAAGTGATAATGAAAGAAATTATTTGGGATAGCGAGGGAAAAGTTGCAAATTTTATATGTGAGAATTTCGAAGCTTTTCAAACACTAAAATATTCAAATATAGCTAAAATTTTAAATATATCCCCTGAAACATTTTCAAGAGTAATTACAAAATTTAAAAAACTTGATCTTTTAAAAACAGATGAAAATGGAAAAATTATAGATTTTAACAAAAAAGAGCTTTTAAAATATTTTAAATTCTAAATTTAACTATCTTTAAAGATATTTTTTAATAAAATAATATTAAATTTAAAGAAAGGAGAAGGCCGTTTTATGAGAAAAAGTAATATGAAAAAAGGTTTTACAATGGTAGAGCTAATTTTTGTCATTGTTATTTTAGGAATTTTAGCTGCTTTTGCACTGCCAAGAATGGCTGCTACAAGAGATGATGCTGAAATTGCGAAATTTGCTCAAAATTTATCGACTTTGATAACTGATATTGCAGCTTATCAAACATCTCAAGCAAATTATGATAAAAAAATATCTAATATGACCTATGTAGATGTTAAAGACAAACAAGAAGATTATAAAGCAACGCTTAATATAAGAAGAAAGCCTTGTATTGAAATAGTTGTTTATAATCAAGATAATAGCGCAAACAATATAAGAGCTGGAATGTTTGAAATAAAAACAGTAAATAGCAATGAAAAACTCTGCAAAAGAGCACTTGAATTACCTGCTATAAAATCATATTTACAAAGTGGAAGCAAAATATTTTTAGGTGAAAAACCTAGTCTTTAACAGGTTTTTTTGATATAATTGTTTAAATTTCATATATGTATGAAAAAAAGGAGAAAAATATGAATAAAAAAGCTTTTACTATGATTGAGCTAGTTTTTGTTATTGTTATTTTAGGAATTTTAGCAGGAGTTGCTATACCAAGACTTTCGGTTACAAGAGATGATGCTACAACAGCAAAAATGAGAGCCGATGTATCTTCCATAAGAAGTGGTCTAGCGCTTCAAAAAAGCAAATATATGATGGAGGGAAATATAAGTGGTTGGAGAAATAATATTAAAACTCTAGTTGGCAACAACTTCTCTGGTGTTGTTCAAGGTGGCATAAAAAAAGGAAACGCAAATAATGGTTGGACTATAAGTAATGATACCTATAAAGCTTGTATTGCTAAAAAATGTGCTGAGTTTGAACTTGTAACAACAGGAAACAATGCAGGAGAATTTAATTGTAAAAAAGAAAAAGGTAACTGTAATCTTTTTGAATAAATGTTTTACTACGAAGTCTCTATTTTAGGTCTAAATTTAAGACCTCTAGCATATCATTCTAAAACTAGGCTTGAAATTTATAGCTTAGTTTTAGTTTCTCTTTCAAAAAATACAAAACAAGCTGTAGTTTTAAAAGAAGTCAAAAAGCCAAAATTTCAAACTTTAGAGATTTTAAGTATTTGTGATGAGAAATTTAGTGATATTCAAAAAACTTTGGCTAAGTTTATAAACTACTATTATGCTTGTAATTTAGGCATGGTTTTTAAAATTTTTACTCCATTTAAAAGTTCAAATTTTATAAATCATAATTTTGATAAAACTCCAACATTAAGCCCACTTCAAAGCAAAGCTTTAAATTTTGCAACAGATCATAAAACAAGCCTTATATTTGGCGATACTGGAAGCGGGAAAAGTGAAATTTATATTTCACTCATGGTAAAAGAGTTAAATTTAGGAAAACAAGTGCTTTTTTTAATGCCTGAAATTTCTCTAACTCCACAAATGGAAAAAAGATTAAAAGAGTATTTTGGTGATTTTGTAGGTGTTTGGCACTCTAAAATAACACCTAAAAAAAAAGAGGCCTTACTTAAGAATTTTGAAGATGGAAAAATAAAATTAATTGCTGGAGCTAGATCGGCTCTTTTTTTACCATTTACAAATTTAAGTCTTATAATTGTTGATGAAGAGCATGATGATAGTTATAAATCAGCCACAAAACCGCGATATAACGCAAGAGATTTAGCTATTTTTTTAGCTAGTAAATTTGATATAAAAGTAGTACTTGGCTCAGCTACGCCTTCACTTACAACTTATAAAAAACAACCTTTTTTTAGGCTAAAAGGAACATTTTTTAAAAGCAGTAAGGAAATAATTTATGATGAAAACGAAACTGAAATTTCACCAAAAATTTTAAGAGAGATAAAAACTTGTCTTGAAAACAAAAATCAAGCTATTGTTTTTTTACCCACAAGAGCAAATTTTAAATATAAACAATGCACAAAATGTGGTGAAATAATAAAATGCCCATTCTGTAGTGTTGGAATGAGCATTCACAAAAATAAAAATGCCTTGATTTGCCACTATTGTGGATATACAACTCATAAAAATACAACTTGCCAAAAATGTGGCGGAGATACTTTTGAAGCCAAAAGAATGGGAACAAGTGAGGTTTTAGAAACTCTTCAAAATGTCTTTAAAGAAGCAAAAATTGCTAAATTTGATAAAGATGAAATAACAACACAAAGAAAACTTACAAATTTATTAAAAGACTTTAATGATAAAAAAATAGATATTTTAGTAGGCACTCAAATGCTTAGTAAAGGGCATGATTATCACAATGTAAAACTAGCTGTGATAATGGGTATTGATACTGGACTAGCGTATGCTGATTTTAGAGCAAGAGAAAAAACCTTGGCTTTATGTATGCAAATAGCTGGAAGAGCTGGAAGAGTCGGCAATGCAAAAGTATTAATACAAACAAAACAAGCTGATTTTTTTAAAAGTTATCTAGACAAATATGATGAGTTTTTAGAAGATGAAACTGAGTTTAGAGAAGATTTATATCCACCTTTTACTAAAATTTTAAGAGTTTTAATATCACATAAAGATGAAAAAACTGCAAATGAAATTACACAAAAATGCCTAGAAATCATACCTAAATTTAAAGATATCGAAGTTATTGGACATGGAAAAGCCGTAATTGAATACATTGCTTCAAAATTTAGATATGAAATACTACTTCGCTCACACACTTACAAAAATTTAGTAATGCTTTCTCATGTGCTTGAAAAAATTCCTTTTGTTGAAGTTGATATGGATGCAATATTTTTTAGCTAAACTTTAATTAGCGTATTTTATTAGATCTTTTTTACCTGCTTCTTTAAAACCTTTTAGTCTAAGTCTGCAACTATCACAAACTCCACACGCCAAATCTTCTCTTTCATAGCAACTCCAAGTATATTGCAAAGGGACTTTTAAACTAAATGCTTTTTGAACAATCTGAGCTTTACTTAAATGAACTAATGGAGTTAGGATTTTTGTTTTAATGCTTGTTTCTCGCCCTAAGTTAATTGATTTTTCCATGCTTTTTATAAACTCTTGGGAGCAATCAGGATATCCACTACTATCTTCTTCAACTACTCCTATAAATATCGCCTCACACTTTTCACGCTCGGCTAAAGCTGCTGCAATGCTTAAAAATATACCATTTCTAAAAGGAACATAAGTTATTGGCACCTCATTGCTTAGTCCATCTTTTGGAATTTCTAGACTCCAATCAGTTAAAGCATTGGCCCCAATTTGAGAAATAAAACTAACATCTAAAATCTCTTTTTTAACAACCTTTAACTCATCACAAATTTTATTAAAACACTCTTTTTCCTTATTCATAGTTCTTTGATTATAATCAAAATGAAGCGCAACTATCTCATAGCCTTCGTTTTTTGCTATATATGCTGATGTTACACTATCCATTCCACCACTTATTATACAAAGTGCTTTTTTCATTTTCACCCTTTTATATTATAAATTTTGGTATAATCTTAGCCAAATTTAACTAAAAAAGGATTTTAAATTTGATAAGTTGCGATGAGAAATATCCTAAAATTTTAGATTTAATTGCTAGTGAATTAACAGATGCTGAGATTGAGCTTATCTTTTTAAACACTAGCGAGATGCATGATCTTAATAAAAAAGAAAGAAACATAGATAAAACAACTGATGTTTTAAGCTTTCCTTATGCTAAAATACCAAATTTTCCACTTGGTTCAGTTGTTATAAATTTAGATCTTGCAGATGAAAAATCAAAGGAGCTTAAACACAACTTAGATGATGAAATCGCCCTACTTTTTACACATGGATTACTTCATATTTTAGGATATGATCACGAAATAGACAATGGAGAAATGAGAAAAATGGAAGAAAAAATTATAAATAAATTTAATCTTCCAAAAAGCTTGATTGTAAGAAATTCATAGACTACTATTATTTTTAAATGTTGCTTCGCCCATTGTTTATCCTTTTTAAATTTTATTTATTATAATTTTATTACTTTTAAGTAATAATTTAGTTACTATTTTTCATTTACTTGTTGTCGCCAATGTAAATTACCTTTTCCTTATCATCTTTATTTGCTCTTAAAAAACTGAACATATTATAATGTTTTTGGTAGTCATTTCTCCACGATACCATTCCTTTAGTAGTAAAAGTTCCATTTTTATCTGAGCAATGTTTATCGTAATAATTTATTGTAATATTTAAATTCCTAAAGTCCTCTTTTGTTCTATCACCACTTATCAATGATTTTTTTCTTTCATTATAAAAAAAAATATAGTCCTCATAACACATATCATACTCTCTTTTCATAAGTTCTTTTGAAGGTTGTCCTGAGACATTATGTTCAAGTAGTAAATCTAGCATTGGTTCGAAGTTTGGGATATCTTCTAGCGGTTTATATAAACTATGGTTATATTTTAATTCATCCATAGATAAATTATAGTCAAACATATCTCTTTTTGATTGTTTTGCAAGAATTATAAGATTATCAATATCTTCTTTTGTAAAAAAATCATTTATGGAATTTCCAACCTCTACTTGGTCGTATTCATTTATACGATTATAGGTATATGGTTTATAACCATCTCTAAATGCCATTTTTGCAAGCTCATAGGAGTTGCTATAAACTAAATAATCAAAAACATAAACTGCTGGTTTTGAATGGTCGTGATTAAATTCTATATCTTTATAAATAATATTAACATTATCTCCATCCACAATTAGTTTTTCTGTGTTGTAGTAATTTGGCAAGTTAGTTAAATAATATTGTATAACTTTTGCTTCTTCAAATTTAATCCCATTATTAAGTAAAATTTTAACTACTTTTATACTATTCATAGATAAAGCATAAGCAAAAGGGTTTAAACCTTGCTCATCTTTAGCTCTGATGTCTGCACCAAGATTAATTAACTCTTTTGTTGTGTTTTCATCTCCCCAAAAACTAGCATACATTAAAGGTGTAACTCCGCCATACAATATATAATCAACACTAATATTATTATCTTTCATAAAAGATAAGATTTTATTTGTATTTTTTGACTTAAGAAGTTTTTTAAGTTCTATATCTTTAAGTGGCTCTTCAACTACATTTGGCTTTGAGTTATAATCTATATCCCAATACCTAAAACTAAAGCTATCAACTTCTTCTTGAGTCACATACTTTGAAATTTCAGAACCTGGTTTTATAATGGTATCAGCTGTAACTGTAAAATGAGAATTTTGAGAGAGTTCAAATTTATTATAAACTATAAAAGCAACTAAAACTAAAGTTATAATTATAAATGAATTTAAAAATTTGTTTTTCAAATTTAACCTTTAAATGTAATGAAGAAATTATATAACTTTGTTGCTTAAAATCAATTTTCAAAAAGTTTTATTTTTAATGATAACAATAAATATATTATAGATAATATTTTAAAAAGAGATAAAATTTAAGGTGCCAAATTTAGCACCTTAATTGATTTATATAAATTTTGAGTAACTGTTTAAGTGACATAAACTAAATTTAAGCCACTTTGAAGATAAGTTTTACTCAACTTCAGCATCTATTACATCATCGTCATTTTTCTTGCCACTTTTATTATCAGCACCGGCGTTATTTGCACCAGCATTTTGACTTGCTGCTGCTTTATACATATCTTCAGCAACTTTACTTAAAGCTTGAACCTTGCTATCAATTGCCTCTTTTGTAGCACTCTCATCTTTTAAAGTAGCTTTAAGATCATTTAAGGCACTTTCAATTTTTGCTCTAACATCACTAGGGATTTTTTCACCCATTTCATTTAGAGTTTTTTCAGTTTGATGAGCTATACCATCGGCTTGATTTCTTGTTTCAATAAGCTCTTTTCTCTTTGAGTCCTCTTCTTTGTGAAGCTCGGCATCTTTTACCATTTTATCAATCTCTGACTCACTTAGTCCGCTTGATCCAGTAATTCTTATATCAGTTGCTTTTCCAGTTGCTTTATCTTTAGCTGAAACTGTTAAAATACCGTTTGCGTCGATATCAAATTGAACTTCAATTTGTGGGATACCGCGTTGAGCTGGCATAATGCCCTCAAGATTAAAATTACCCAAAGTTTTGTTATCTTTTGCAAACTCTCTCTCACCTTGAAGTACATTTATAGTAACTGCAGTTTGGTTGTCTTCTGCAGTTGAGAAAACTTGAGATTTTTTAGTTGGTATTGTTGTGCCCTTTTCAATAACTTTTGTCATAACGCCACCAAGTGTTTCAATTCCAAGGCTAAGAGGTGTAACATCAAGTAAAAGTACATCTTTTACATCACCTTTTATAACAGCACCTTGGATAGCTGCACCAATTGCTACAACCTCATCAGGATTAACAGATTTATTTAACTCTTTTCCACCAAATGCTTTTTTAACTTCTTCTTGAACTAAAGGAACTCTTGTTGAGCCACCTACCATTACGATTTCAGCGATATCTGAGTTAGATACTCCAGCATCACTCATAACATTTTTAAGTGTTTTAATTGTACTTGCTACCAAATCCTCAATCATACTTTCAAATTTAGCTCTTGTTAGGGTTTTTGTTAAGTGTTTTGGTCCTGTTGCATCGGCTGTAATAAATGGTAGATTTACAGTTGTTTCCATTGCTGAGCTTAACTCTTTTTTGGCATTTTCAGCAGCTTCTTTAAGTCTTTGCATAGCCATAACATCATTTTTTAAATCAATTCCACTTTCACTTTTAAACTCTGCTAAAAGCCAATCAATTAGCTTATTATCAAAGTCATCTCCACCTAAAAACGCGTCCCCTCCAGTTGCCAAAACCTCAACGACATTATCTCCAGTTTCTAGAACTGTGACATCAAATGTTCCACCACCTAAATCATAAACTACGATTTTCTCACTCTCTTTTTTATCAAGTCCATAAGCCAAAGCTGCCGCAGTTGGCTCATTTACTATTCTTAAAACATTTAAACCTGCGATAGTTCCGGCTTCTTTTGTAGCTTTTCTTTGACTATCGTTAAAATATGCTGGAACTGTAATAACAGCATCTACAACGCTTCCACCTAGATAACTTTCAGCATCTTCTTTTAATTTCATCAAAACTTTTGCTGAAATTTCTTGTGGTGTATAAACTTTACCGTCAATTTCAACAGCTGCTGCACCGTTTCTATCAACTATCTTATAAGGAAGTCTTTTTTGAGCTTCTTTAGCATTGTTCTCATTCATCATTAAGCCCATTATTCTTTTTATAGAATAAATTGTTTTTGATGGATTTGTAACAGCTTGACGCTTTGCAGTATCACCTACTAAAACCTCACCCTTGTCTGTAAAAGCAACAATTGAAGGAGTTGTGTTTTTTCCCTCTTTATTTGGGATGATTTTACTTTCGCCTCTTTCAAATATCGCAACTGCTGAATTTGTTGTTCCTAAGTCAATTCCTATAACTTTACTCATTTTTTATCCTTTTTATTAAATTTATTTTTTATTTTACTACTACAACCATCGCTGGTCTTAAAACTCTATCTTTATACAAATATCCTTTTTGATAAACTTGATGAATATCTCCACTTTCTTTTGACTCATCTTCAACTTGATTTATCGCATTGTGGATATTATGATCAAATTTACCATCAGTTTTAATCTGCTTAATACCTTGTTTTTCAAGACTTCTTAGCATCATATCAAGACATTGTTTTACGCCATCTTTTATCTTGCTTGCCAAGTCATCACCTTGTGTTTGTATCTTTAAAGCCTCTTCTAAAGCATCAATTACTGGTAAAATATCCTTTGCAAAACTCTCGCTTGCATAGGCAACTGCGGTAAGCTTTTCTTTTTCAAGACGCTTTTTGATGTTTTCAAAATCTGCATTTGCTCTATAAAATTTATCAGTTAGTTCACTAAGCTCATTTTGAAGCTTTATAACCTTATCATTTTGTGAATTTTTATCTAATTTTTCTTCACACTCACACTCTTTGTTATCTGTACAATCAGCTTGATTGTTTATATTTTCGCACTTATCATCAGCACAAAAACCATTTTTTAGTTCATCTTGATTCATGCTGCCTCCATTCCTATAATATTAAAAAATTTTTCATAATCTTCATAAACACTTCCTGCACAAAGCATAGTAGCATCACTGTCTTTATAAACAACATCTGTTTTTATACCCATAAATCCTTGTTCAAAAATCGGATAAAAGAGTAAATTTTTACTAAATTTTGTTGTTATGCTTGGCTCAAAAAGCATTTTAAATCTTTCATCTTCAAATATTTTATATGCAATTACTTCATTTGCCATAAACTTAATTTCAGATCTTTTAAGCTCCTTTAACTTGGTTCTAAGATCACTTAATCCAACTTGAATAGAAATTCTCTCCAAATCTTTAAGCTCTGTTCCAACCAAATTTAAAAGTAAATCATAAACTCTATAATCAAATTTCAAAACAATTTCACTTCTTGAAAAACAAAGTATAATAAACCTATCTCTATAATTTATCACCTCATTTAAAATTTCATTATCTGAGCTAAAAATCATACAATAAATACTAAATTTATCTAAAACTTGCTCTAAAACTTGCTCATTTATAATAAGCTTTTTGTCTAAATTGCCAAGTTTCTTTTCCCAATAGTTTTTCATAGTCAAAACAGTTGGCATTCTACCACCACTTATGTGAAGCTGCTTTAAAGCACCCTCATCGCTTAGCTTTTTAAAATAAACTCTAATAGTTGAAGCTGGGATCAAACCATCCATTCTAAGACCTAAATCAACAGAGCCAATTGGAGTGTTTTCATCCAAATAAGCTTCTATTATGTAATTAAGTATTAAATCTCTTTTATTTATCTTCATCCCACAAAACCTCAAATAAACTTGCCAAATCTAAAAATCCATTTTAAATTGGCTTTTAATATTAGCACTCTATATTTTAAATTGCTAAGTGGTATTATACAATGTGAGCGTTATAATGTCAAGTATTTTATATAAATTTATTGATTTAATTTTATTTAGCCTTTAACACTCAACTTTTAAAGACTAAATAATACTTTTAATTTGTATTTTTTAGATAAAATAGAGATTAAAACAATAAAGGGAAATTTTTGCAAACAGTAAATAGCGAATATTACGCAAAACAAGAAATAAAAAAATCAACTTTTTTGTCTTTTTTAGTTCCGTATGAACTTTTTGATAAAACCCATGAGAGATTGAAGGCTGAGCATCCAAAAGCAGTTCATATAGTTTGGGCTTATAGGTTTTATAATAAATATCTTCAAGTTGTTGAAAACCAAAGTGATGATGGAGAGCCAAAAGGCACAAGCGGACCACCGGCACTAAATTCTTTAAGAGGTGCTGATATTATAAATGTTGGAGTTTTTATAGTAAGATATTTTGGTGGCATAAAGCTTGGTACTGGGGGACTTGTAAGAGCATATAGTTCAAGTGTAAATTTAGCTATTAGCCAAGCTGAATTAATAGACTTCGAGATAAAAGATAGTTGCTCATTTTTTGTCCCATTTAGTTTAATATCAAGGTTTGAGTATTTTTTAGATAAAGAGGACTTAAAATGCCAAAAAGAATTTGGAAATTTTGGAGCTTGCATTGAAATTTCAGTAAATAAAGATGAGTTTATAAAATTTTATGATTTTTGTAAAGTTTTTTTAATAGATGAGTTTAAATTTTTATCGATTCCACTTTTTGCAAAAGATATTTTAAAGGATTTTTAATGATTAAAAAGTTAGTTTTAGCATGTTTTGTATTGTCTTTTTTATTTTCTAACGAGACAAATAGTTCAAATTTTAAAGAATTTTTTGGCGAAAATAGCGAATTTAAACATCCACAAATGGATTTTTGCCAAAGAGATAAAAATCTATTAGATCATAATATCACAAAATCGGACCTAAAAAAGGGTGAGGTTTTTATACATGGTGGAAATACTGTAAAAAATAAGTTTTTAGTTTTAAATAAATTTATAGACTCTAAAAAAGTTATAGATAATTTAAATGATATTCTAAAAAAAGAGTTTAAAAATGATAAATTTAAAGAGTTTGAAAATTCGCTTAGTTATGAAATTTTTGCTTTTAATGTAAGAAAAAAAGGCTCTAAAGCAGAGTTTGAATTTATAATAAAATACAAAATTACAAACCCTTTGAATAAAAAAGAGTTTAAAGAAAAAGAAATTTCAAATATTGTTAATTTAAAAGAAAACTCTAGTGATGAAATTTATAAAGAAGCTTTGAATATTATAATGCTAGAAATAAAAAATAGTATAAAAAATACAAATAGCAAATAAATTAATTATTTGTCTAGGCTTTTTATAAATTTTACATTTTTATTTATAGCTCTTTTGCACTAATATGCTTTATTATGTGCTATGTCTAATAAAATATAAGCATCATAGCGTTTTTTGCGAAACTTCTTTTTGCGTTGTTAAAATCAAAACTATCTATCTTTTGTTGAATTTCTTTAGCTAATTCTCCACTTTTTAAAATATCTGAAAAGTATTTTAATATCTCATCAGATGAACCTAATGTGTTTTTTAATCTTCTCTCTGCTCTATTTAGCTCTGAATTTGCTTTACTGATACTCATGGTTTTCTCCTTTTATCTAATTGATTTTATATCTTTATCCAAGTTTTTATAAAAAACAGTATTCAAATATTCTTTTAAGTTTTTGTAATCTTTTTCATTAAAATAAAAAAGCGAAATTCCTTTTTTTGTAGGCCCATTTATAGTTCTAATCCATCCAATATCTATTTGAAATTTATGGCGATGTTTTAAAAAATTGTTTAAATTTCCATTTTTATAAATCATTTTTTGTATTAAAAGTCCATAAAAATATATTAGTCCAGCTAAAATAATAAAAATAGATAAAATTTTTAGGCTAAATTTAGTATCTAAAAATAAAAAAATAATAAAAACTGACAATACATGCAAATCAAATTCTCTTAATCTATAATAAGGTGAAAAAAATTCAAAATTTGCATCTATCTTGATATTAAAATCTTTTATTAGGTTTTTATTTTTATAAAATAGTGCTTTTTTATTTGTTAATTTGACTATATAATTATTTTGAACAAGAGCAGAATAAATATATAATTCAATAAAATAAAAAATAATAACAATGAAAAATATGCAAAATAAAAATATAAAATTCATTGTTTCCATAAAAGCTGTAAGCATAACTCCAGTTAAAATAATAAGAATCCCATTAAAAACTAAATCGACTCTCATAAAAACTGTATAGTCTTTTAAAATTAACGGTTCTTCATCATAATCTCGTTTATCTAAATTTGTTTTATTATCTGAAATTTGAGAATTATCCAAATTTAAATCATTTTCCAAATTTTTATTAGAATTCTCTTTATTATTAGAGCTATTACCTAAATTTATTTTACTTTTAGGTCTATTATTTTTTAGATGTTCTCTAAGTTTTTCTCTTTTATCATCATCCAAATTTCAGCCTTTTTCTGTTTATTTTAGTATTTCAAATCTTAAATACTATTCAAATTTTACCTTTGTTTAAATGTTTTAAAAAAATTTGTTGTTTTTATAATTAAATTTCAAGCTGTTTTTTATAATGCTTTCTCTATTTATAATTTATCCATTAAAATGTAATTAATTTTATAGTTTTATCAATATCAATACCCAAATTTTGCAAAAAATACTCTCTAATTTCATCATAAATTTGTTCATTATAAAAATATATAAAATAATATTTTTGATTTGATAGCCATATGCCAGTTCCTGATTTTGGATCTATAATAGGCTTAGCTACAATTAAAATAGGAAAAATTCTAAATCCACTTAAAGTTTTATTTATCCATAAATATAAAAGTACTTTAAATATTATATTTGCAAACATTTTAGACAAAAACCAAGATATAATAATATAATAAATTTCCCTTGGCAAAGGTTTTGTTGCATAAACTATCCAAAGAAAAATTATAAAAACCACAAGAACCAAAATAAATAAAATAGATTCGATATCAAGCTTATTTTTCCAAAAAGGTTTTAGTAAACAATTTGGCACTTCGTTTATATTAATTTTTCGTTTTAATTTGCCATTTAGCATATAATTAATAGAATTATTTGTAAAATAAAGCCTGTAATTATCTCTTATAACATGGGCATAATAATCGTAAAAAACAAATACAAAAGGCACTATTAAAGGAACAAATAAAAGCCAAATTTCTATTTTTTCATCCATTACCAAACAAAGAATATAAAACATAATAGTTGTACCAATAGTTACTGAAAAATACTTCAACGAAACACCAAAAAAATAACTATAATCTTTAATAACTATCGGTTCTTTATCATAATCGCGTTTATTTGAAAAAGTGTTAAATGCCGTTTTCAAAACAAAATCCTTGTTTTTATACTTTATAAATTTTAGAATTTAAAACTTCGATAATATCAAACAAAGCCTTAATCTCATCTAAGATATTTTTAGCTGGATTATTTGCAACTGTGCTTTTATAAATATCTAGTTTTAAATGGCTGTATTTTCTCTCAATATGAACGTAAATTTTAAAAAAACTACTGCCCTTATTTAAGCATAAAGCTTTCATCTGCAAAGTTTTTAACATCATCTAAGTCGTGAGTAACTAAAATCGAAGTTATCTCAAGGCTATCTAAAATTTCTTTT